>Ga0209985_10000012_pt1 | contig 222931 bp, 207 predicted proteins | sample NOAtaG_FD_187305 | JGI IMG/M metagenome (GOLD analysis project Ga0209985, IMG submission 187305) | Freshwater lake microbial communities from Lake Erie, under a cyanobacterial bloom - NOAA_Erie_Diel6S_1000h metaG (SPAdes) (version 2) | ecosystem: Environmental > Aquatic > Freshwater > Lake ... | reverse complement strand
ACACGATGCTATCCGGTCGTGTACCTGGCAGCGAACAAACTTTCGCTCAACGGGTAGCTCGCCTGCGCACAGAGCAGGACCTTGATCGCTTGTTTCGTGATATCGCTTTAGCCTACCAAGAAAAGATGCCTGGAACCTTCGCGATGGCATCAGCACTCTCGGCACTTTTGGGTCGAGGTCATCTTCGAGACCTAAATCCCGTAACAACAGCTGGCTCGATGCAGGTCAAGGTCTCCTTTGCTAAACAGCTTGCTGAAAACAAAGGACTGACCGACTCGAATGTCCGGGAGAAGCTTTACACGCGGACCGGTGGGGTCCGAGCAGGCACAGCTCGTCTCTTAGCTTACGAAGCTTCTTATGATGATATCATCTATCGTTTTGCGGATTATAATGCTGGAATCTATGCTTCTCGCAATGCGGCATTTCAAGCCCAGCTTAGTGATCTGACTGAGATGAAACTGACCCTCGATGGCGATTTGCTGAGCTACACCAAAGATGGTGAGCTTGCCGAACAACCCAGTCAATCCCTTGAAGCGATGCTGAGGTTCGCGCGTTCTCAGAAACTCGTCGAATGGTTCGTCGAGCGGGATGCTCGCAAAGAAAAGTCCGCTGAATTCGAATCAACAACCATTTGGGACGAGGTCAAAAACCAGTGGCGCCAGAAAAAGAACACACGAGCTCCCTACGCTCGTGTACCTGAACTTCGGATTAGCTCACCTAAACTGCGGCGAGATCGTTCCACCAGCTGGTTTGCCGAAAGTGTAAAACGTCGTTACGCCGACTGTCGGCAACGCAGCGGGTCTTAGAGCCTAGCTAAAAGTCCGTAAGGCCAGAGAACTCCAGAAACCTAAACAGCCGACTTGCAATAATCCAACTTGTCTATTCCTACAGATCGGTGTATAGAGGGACGCCTCAGTTTTGTATACACCTAGCCTGTGCAATTGGAGATTCTGGCAATGAAAAAAAAGACAGCTATGTTGGGCGCTTGGAGCGCGATCAGTTTGCTTGGTCTTTCGGCTTTTGCTTGGTCGCGTGGCCCTGCCCCTGAATACAAGGGCTCACGTGCGTCCGAGGTCTGGGCTATCGTTCAAGAGGGAGAGTACAACGAATTGCCGCGCTTTAAGGTCACAGCGGGTAGCTTTTTCGGGTTCTTACAGGACCGATTGGAGGCTGCATCGGCGCGTACCCTGGTTGATGGCAACGATACTTTACCGACCTTTCGCAAGCTCCTTCATGCCAACGGTATTTGCCTGAAGGGAACTTGGAATATCACAGAGCCCAGCCCCTTTACTGGGTACTTCCAAGAGGGAAGCCAAGCCGTTATCATCGCACGGGCTTCGGCAGCTTTGTCTGAAGTTAATCAGGGTGAAAATCGCTCGCTGGGCCTCGCTGGTAAGCTCTATCCGACAGTGGATGACAATCACCAGGAACCTCTGAAAACAGCAAATTTTTTCGTCATCGATGACCTTGGTGGAACCTACATTCCACATTTTCGCGATGCACCGATGACCAACGACATCTCTAGCATCTCCTTCGGACTCGATAACGCTCCGAACGCCTTGGTCGCTGCAGCAGCAGGCCGCGCTTTGCAGGCAGCCGAGAAAGCTGCGGGCGGCAAAGATGCCTTCATTCGTCAGCTTTATCCTGTATCTGAGCTAGGCGAGACAAACAAGACACTGGCGATCACCCCGCGCTGGATAAAAATCCAAGGTCAGACTGGCTCACGTGAAAATTTCCGAGATTTCCGCGATGAGCTTCGTGTCGAAAACCATGGTGGTGTCCTGAACTTCGATATCTTCGTATCGTCAGAGGGAGAGCGCGGTCAGGCGAAGGTGTGGCAGAAGATTGGTTATATTGAATTCACGGAGTCCGTCGCAAGCGAGGGCTGTGACAATCGCCTCCACTTTGCCCATCCCCAGTGGCGTGAAGATCTCACGTTCAACCGCTAAGCAAGTCTTCCCCTTCGAGCTTGAAAGGCTGTGGCGCGTGGTTCCGGGTCAGACATTTGTGCACGCACGGAATGGTAGTGGGAGCCTCGACATCCTCGTTCGGGGGGGGCCGTTTCCGGTCGCCCCTCTGTCAAGATTTGTTCTTCAGCTCAATCCAGCGCGAGAAGTATTCGGTACTGCGCAAACCTTGTTGCCACAGAAGGTGACCTGTGAAGTTCCGCAGGCGCCGCTCTGATTTACTACCCCATGCTCGTTGCATTGCGTCTACAAAGGAGCCCAACGTCGCCGGCTCCGAGTAAAGCTGATGCAAAATGTTCTGACCTGCATCGCGAGCTTCTGTCCATGCTTTCTCATCGTGGTAGATCTCAACGGCAGCCATCGCTAAGTGTTCGGGATCCTCGGCCGTCCTGCCACCAAAGGGCAGATCTTCGTGCATACCCTCCGCGCCAATCGTGGTCGTCACAGCAGGAAGGCCAGACCACCATCCGTCAGCGATCTTGCCTTTAATCCCTGCTCCAAAACGCAGGGGGGCGAGATTCACACGTCTCGCTTGCATCTCTCGCTCAAGATCCTCAAGGTAACCGTGGACGAAAAATCCCTGCTCGGGCTTTGATAACTGTAGGTGCTTGGGGGCAGCATGGGCTCCCCAAACGTGGACAATCGCTCCCTTGTGCAGCCTTCGGATCAGAGGCCACACCTCTTGCTTCAACCAAAAGACGGCGTCTTCGTTGGGTGGATGACGAAAAGTACCCACCATCATATACTCGCGGCGCTCTTTGAAGCTCGCGAGAGGTCCTGCCTGTGGGTAGCTCAATCGACAGAGTTGGAGAAGTTCCTGCGGCACTCCAAGACTCTGAGTGAGAAAGTCGATCTCGACATCTGACACGAGTAAAGTCAAATCTGACCGATAGATTGCCGCCACCTCGCGTGGTAGAACATCGCCAGCAAACTCACATATTTGATCCACAGCCAAGGAGCCTAAAGCTCGACCTGCCCGTAGGGCTTTCTCGCGAGCGACACGCAAGCCATGCAGATCGATCGTGTCGAGGATTCGCAGCGCTTCGGGACATTGCTCTCGAACCCGCCAGCTAAATTTTTCCTCTAGCGTAAATCGATCAAATATCACTGCGAAGGGATTCAGCTCGCGAACAAATCGATCGAACTCGGAGTCGTTCGCCATCTGTCTTTGGCAATCTATTCCCTGACGCCGCAAGGCTGCTGTTGCTGCTGATTCTCTCGCATCTGCGGCACAAGTGACTTCATATCCTGCACGCTGCAGCGCTCCTATCAGCTGCAATGTCCGCGTACTGGCAGCGGAAGCCGCAGCCTCTGGCCAGACAGAGGCCAAGACAAGAATACGTTGACTCACCGTCGACATCCCCTTTTTCTCGATCAGCACAAAGTACCCGCTCCTTACTCTTAGTATGGACTAGCATCCCGGTCACCAGCTTCTTCCCAGGCTTGCCTCTAGCCCTAAGAAACCCATAAGCTTCAAGGACCTCTGAGTGTATCCTACAGTGCTCAGTTACGTTCTACGAGTCATAAAAAAACAAAAGTACACACCGCCAGAGCTGCCTTTCTTCGGTCATCTAGACCTCAATTCGCGCCTTAGTGACTTGAAAAAGGCTCGATTTAAACTTTTCCCGGCTTTGGCCTCAAGCTTGCTCTCCATCACCTGTCTCGCAGCTAAGGTCGCTGCATTAAGCTTCATGAAAGGATTTCACACTATGAAACATGTAAACATCGCCCTGTCTCTCCTCGGTCTGATCTCTTCTGCCCATGCCATGGCCAGTCAGTTAACCATCAAACCGCAAGTTAGCTATCTCCAGTCAAAATCTCAAGTCGATCAACTGAAAGCCTCTGATGGATCCATCATTGATCAAACCGATTCGAGTGATGACAAGGCGCGTGGTGCCATCGGCGCAGCGGTTGCAGCTGAGTACAGCCTTCTCGAACAACTGCGTTTGGGCGGTAGCCTCGGATACAACCAATACGAAAAAACCGATGAAGACGTCACATCCAGCGACATCGTCTTGCGCGGAGGAGTTGCCTATGACCTCCTGAAACAGGATAATGTTAGCGTCTTCACCACGGCTGGCTTGTCCTATCACATCTTGAGCGAAGACGATCGGGCCGGCATCAAAGCTGACTCTTTCAACCTTCTCAACTATGACATTGGTGTAGGTGGTCGCTACCAGGTAGCAGAGAATGTGGCACTGGGTCTCGAATATCGTTTTACCGACACGCTCGTAGCGCAAGATACCACCATTCGCACGACGAATACGTTCACAGACCAAGAGGATAAGATTACAGCCAAAGGCACAAAACTGCAAAGCAACGAAATGATCGCCTCCGTATCCTTTGCTTTGTAAGTGACACCTTTCATGTGAACTCTCTCGCGGGGGCAATTTGGGACCAGGAGCAGGTTGCTTCTGGTCCCCTCCTGCCCCTGAGTCCTCCCTCGACCAGTTCCTTTAGGAGTCGCAATCTACTCCCGCTCCATGCTTTCCGCTCAGCTGAGTCCTGAGCCCAAACAAGACCCACGGTCTCACTTGGTTCGTCCTATCGAAGGACAAAAAATCCCTCTGCAATCCCTATTTTTATTAACGATTTCGATATTTTGAATAACATTTTTACATCGAATTGAAAATCTTGAAAGCTCTGCCGATCCCTCCTGGAGAGGTAGAGATGTGTTCTTTCATCAGGAAACGTACCTATGTCGCAGCCTAGTCCGCTTCTCATTCTGAGCTCTCGTTATCAAGACGCGCTCCAGCTTGCTGTCGAAATTCATCGACATCAGTCTCGAAAAGATACCGGCATCCCCTACACCGCTCATCTCTTAAACGTATCCGGTTTGGTCTTGGCTCACGGAGGAAATGAAGACGAGGCCATTGCTGCCCTGCTTCATGACAGCCTCGAGGATCATCCCGACAAGATAACGGCAGCCGACATCGAACTTCGATTTGGGAGTCAGGTCTTGCAGCATGTTCTCGACTGTACCGACACTCCACTGGATTATCGAGGTGGCCCCAAACCATGCTGGAAGGATAGAAAACAGCAGCATATCGAGAGCATCATAAAGATAGCCCAGCGCAGTCACCGGATCCTCATCGCGGATAAACTCGACAATGTTCGGTCGACACTAACAGACTATAAATCCCTAGGAGAGACAGTTTGGTCGCGGTTTCGTGCTCCACGACACGAACAGCTTTGGTACCAACAAAGCTTACTCCAAGCATTTCGTGTGGCAGGGATTCAAACACCACTCTTCCGCACCTATGAGGAGGCTGTTCATGAGTTGCTGGCCCTTTGCGCCGCGAAGCAAGACGTAGCTTAAGCTCGGCACCTCTTCGCTCACGGCCCATAAAGGCACCGAGCGATCTTCGCCCGAGACTAGAGCACATCTCTGGGCGGAATGTGCCAGCAAGTTTTGCGACACATCTTTCCGCCACTCTTACTTCACAAAATCATCGGAATTTGTGTCGCAAAACTTGCTGGCATATAGGGGTGCTAGCACGAGTACTTGCTCATACGCTGAGCACATTGATAGCTTTTATGGGTCAATGGGGCTTCGGATCAGAATCTAGGACGCGGAGCATCGACGATTTACATCTGGGCAGACTTCAAAGCGGAAAAGACTGAGTGTTAGATATATGCTAACGTTTTCTGTCTTTTTTTGGCTTTCTACAGCGACCCTGTTTGAAATTCTGAAAGGTGTCAAACCATTTACAGGCTGAGTTTGCGAGGATCTTACTCGGGCAATCGGAAAGCCATGGTGAAAGCTCATCGTCTTTGAACTGCGAATATTTTTTATCAACCGGGGCAAAGGTTCCGATGGGGCCATACCTTCGCGCATAGGTCGAGTCGTAGCGGTATTCATCACATTTGGCGTTCCAGATAAAGCGCGCGCAGCCCATACACTGGCTTAAAACCTGCCTTTGATGGTCCGTTGGGTTCGCTTTTAGCCGAATGCCTGTACTGCATATTTGCCATTCTATTTTCTTTCGCTACCTTATGAAAGATTGAAAACGAAGTTAAGCATATGTCAGATACCTTTGAATGGCGAACCGGTAGACATTGTGTATTTCATAATCATGTACATCTTGTCTTTGTCACAAAGTATAAGCACGAAGTTCTTACCGATGAAATGCTGGAGAGACTTCGCGAAGTATATCGTGAGACCATGGTCCAAATGGAAGGTGAATTGTTGGAATTTGGCGGTGAGGATGATTATGTACACCTTCTTGTCTCTGCGCATCCAAAGACGGCTGTATCAGCGCTTGTGGGCAAGCTTAAGGGAAAGTCGAGTTATGTCCTTCGCCAGCAATTCTGGCCTGAGATCAAAAAAAAAGCTATGGGGCGACCATTTCTGGAGCCCAAGCTACTGTGTGGTTTCCTGCGGCCGGGATGCCCTTGAAGTTGTGAAAGCCTACGTGGAAGACCAAAGAAAGCTTTCGGAAAAAAAGCATATTGACCAGTCCTAGAGATTTACCGGGGCCAGACGAAACAGTGACAAGACCTGGATCACGAAAGGCAAAAAGCAAAAAGGAAACCAAATCCAGCGGCGGTATTCGCTAACGCGAATACCTTAGCGGCTCGCCTTGACTTCCCCGTGAACGAGGCGGGTTGCGGCGAGCTTCTGCTCAAGCTCCAGGTCCTTGATCCGGTCTCGGCATGCGATCGTTCCAGCTTCGCGAGCGTCTCGCGGGCTCCAGCTGAAGACTGCTTTGTCTTTCTTGCGATCGCTGCTCGCTAGACAATCTTTAGCTTAGGCTATAGTTTCTGATTGGCTGAGTCGAGTCGCCGAGGTATCTTGGCGCTGCTCATTTGGGAAGTATCGATCCGGAAAAGATCAGGACTATATGCAAATTGACGCCCCCATCAAAAGACATCAACTCCTCCGACAAACCTTTATTCATCTCAAGGGTATTGGTCCTCGAACGGAGCGACGCCTTTGGCAGGCTGGTATCCGTGACTGGAACGAGCTAGCTCAACTTGCGAGTCGGCAGTTCCGCGGAAGACGTCTGATGGATGTGGAGAGCAGCCTCGAGCTCTCGCTGCTCGCCTGGGAGCGCAGCGACCTCTATTATTTTCAGAGAGCTCTCCCTGCACAGGAGCGCTGGCGTCTGATACCGGGAGCTTACGATACGATTGCTTACCTCGATATCGAGGCTTCAGACGGGGGCTTGCCGCCCCTTGCTCATTCGACGGCTGTTGGCTTTTACTTCAAGGGTGACATACTTCAAGAATATGAACCTGAGGCCAAACGCAGACTCCTCGAACGCATCCTCAACGAGGCTCAACTGCTCTGCACCTTTAACGGTGGGGCATACGACATACCCTTTCTTGCGGCTGAGTTCAAAACGCCGATACGAATCGCGCACCTTGATCTTTGCCCCTGGCTACGATCTCAGGGGTACAAAGGCGGCCTCAAGGCGATTCAAAAATCTTTGCCGCATCTTCACCAACGTTCAAGCCTTGATCTCGATGGCTACGACGCGGTGCGTCTCTGGCGTTTGCATCAGGATGGAGTCCCGGGCGCTCTTGAGACCCTCCTAACCTATAATGCTGAAGACATTCTCATACTCGAACCTTTGCTGCGGGAGGCCTATCAGAGAGAACGGGACAAGTGGCCTGAACTCACTCTGCCCGATCTTCCGCCACATGCTTTGCCCGATTTAAGCACACGTGTAGACCCAAGCATCTACGCACGCCTGAAAAAACAAGCTAACAGTGTCACTGGGTGAGGTTTGGAGCTTACACCAGGATCTAGCGAAGGCTGAAATTGCAAGGATTGATGCCGCCCGGACGAGACAAGGCTGACATGAGTCGATTAGGCATATCTTTAAGCAGCAGCTGTTGCCAAACCAGGTCTCACATCGTCCTCCGTTCCTTTAAACCTATACATTTCAATTCAGCAGTTAGAAACCCATCTCCCTGGAACATCATCTCTTGTGACCTCCGCTTTCCCCGGGCAATCCTCAACTGTTCGGAAGGTCGTTCTTTTTGGAGAAGTTACACAAGATGGCTTTAGAAAGCAGAAGCATTTCGAAAAGAAGCGGGTAAAATGACTAGACCAGTTCGATCGCTGGTCGTGGGAGGGCATCCTGAAGGAATCGCAGGCATGACGGTAATACTGGCTTGGATAGGTACACTCTGTCTTTTGTGCAGTGGCTTTCTGTTTTTTCAGAGTCGGCGCCTTTCCGATCGAGCGAAAGACACTCCTCATCAAGGAGACGAAGCTGATCGATCCGCGCTTGAACAAAGATCAAATCGCATGTTCATGCAGGCTTTTTGCCTCTTCCTGTTTGGTGTGGCTTGTAAGATTCTCAACAGCTATCCCCGAGCTCTCGAAAGCCTTCATCGTTTCCTGAACTCGAACTGAAATAAACAGAAACACCAGAGGCTGTGAACCCCTGGTTGTTGGCCCATTCTTTCTGGTCTATTCGGACAGGATCCGCCCGTTCCGGCACATCAGAACTCGAATCGTCTCAGGTGATAACGATCCCTTTCGGGTTTGGGACCTGTATGCACTCACCTCCGAACCCTGTAGGAACGTATCATTGAAGCCTTCGGACCAGATCCTAATTCTTTTCTGCTAGCTGACGACGCTTGCGAGCGTCTTTCCATATTGAGAAGACAATGGATCCACCGATGAGCACGGTAATGATACTCAAAGACCAGGTGATCGGGAATTTACCGCCGAATGCCTCGTTCAGATACACCATCTTGAGTCCCACAAACACGAGAACCGAAGCCAGTCCGTACTTAATGTAAGCAAATCGATCCATGACGCCCGCCAACATAAAGTACATCGAGCGGAGGCCGAGGATAGCGAAGATATTCGACGTAAAGACGATCAATGGCTCCTTCGTCAAAGCAAAGATCGCAGGCACAGAATCCACAGCAAAAATGATGTCACTGATCTCAATAAAGATCAGAGCCACAAACAGTGGGGTGACGTATAACAGACCGTCTTTCCGGATAAAGAATTTTTCCCCCTCAAGCTTGGGATGAATCCGGAAGATCTTCTTCATGCCCTTGATGAAGATGTTCTTATCAAGATCCGTCTGCTGGGAGGGAGCAAAATACATCTTAATACCTGTGAGGATCAGGAGGACACCGAAGAAAATAACCACGGCCTTGTACTGCATAAGGGCCGAACCCATGGCGATAAAGATAGCCCGGAATAAAAGTGCACCCAGGATACCCCAGAACAACACGCGATGCTGGTATATCTTCGGAATCGCAAAATAAGAGAATACGACAGCAAATACGAAAATGTTATCGATCGCCAATGACTTCTCGACCACAAATCCAGTCAGGAACTCAAGAGCGGTTGTCTTGGCCTGTCCAGCAGGATCGAAACCCTCAATTCCGCTGTACATGGGGTCTGTCGAAAACTTCCAAAGCGCATAGCGATAAAAAAAGTAGTTGAAGACCAAAGCGAGCGAAATCCACACGCCAGTCCAGATCGAGGCCTCTTTGAATGACACTTCGTGGGCGTTCTTATGAAAAACGCCAAGGTCGAGTGCCAGGACTACGAAGACAAATAGCGTGAACAGTACGTAAAAAGACCAGTAATCAGCAAAAGGAAATAGGATCATTGTTTTTTTCTTCCTCCTCTTCAGCAACTCTAGAGAGTATCGTCAGGACAGTTGATATGCTCAAATCAATAATAGATTATCTTAGATTCGCTTAAAACAATGCAATTATGACAGGGCGCAAGATCATGAATCCTTGGATAAACTACCACCACCTCTTTTATTTCATGACCATTGCCGAGACCGGCAGCGTGTCTAAGGCAGCTCAAAAGCTGCGGCTCGGACAGCCGACGCTCAGTGCACAACTCAAACAATTCGAAGAAAATCTCGGTGTCCAGCTCTTTGAACGTCAACACAAAAAGCTCATATTATCCGAACAGGGGCGCGTTGCGCTCGACTATGCTCGAAGCATCTTTAAAATGGGCAACGAAATGTACGAGGTGCTTCACGATCGCCTCAAACCATCCCGCATCAGCGTTCACATTGGCGCTCTCGACAGCATCCCGAAACAAACAATGCTTGAATTGGCCCAGTCAGCTTATCGACTCGGCCCTTGCTCCTTGACTCTAGTTGAAGGCAAACTGGATGAACTCATTCGAGAGTTGTCGGCTCACCGTATCGATCTTGTTCTCAGCAATCACCTTCCACTTCTGAATGAAACGAAAAGTCTCCAGCATCGCTCCATTGTAAAACGTCAGGTCTCTTTTTATGGAGCACCTAAATTCAAATCCTTACGTAAAGACTTTCCTCGGTCTCTCCAAGCCCAACCCTGCGTTTTACCAACGTACGATAGTAAAATTCGTTATGATCTGGAGCATTGGTCGAAAGTTCACGATCTCAGCCTCGACATCATAGCCGAGTCACAGGATATCGCCCTCAAAAAACTGATGGCTATCAATGCTATGGCCCTCATTCCCGCTGCGAGCCATACAGTCACCCGTCAGGTCCTGCGTGGGGAGCTCATAGAGATCGGTCCGTTGCAAGGGATATACGAAGAACTCTTTCTCCTGTCGGCGCAAAGGCGGATGGCAAATCCTGTAGCATCCACACTGATGAAGGAATTTTCCGTATAGTTTTAATCGATGCAATTGGTCTTAATTATCTATTTTAAAGAAATACAGGTTCATCCGTAACATCGGAGGTAGAAGTCAGGCCACGATCCCCTTAATGAGGAGAGTCGTCATGAGAACAGTGACCCCATTCGAAATCATTCGTCAGAGCTCTGAACAAGACAAAGTCTGCTTGTCCATCTACGCCCACAGCATGGATGACTTTCCTCAGCTTCTCGCTCAAGCTCGCGCTCTAGCGAGGAAAAGCCATGACGAGATGGACGCGTTGATGTTAGTGTCAGCGGCCGAGCACTTCCGCCACGTTTGGTCTCGCATGCAGAGTGTCACGCCAGTTGCGCTGTTCATGAGTCGAGACTTCTCGGGCTACACGCCTTTACCCTTCGCTTCGCGAAATCTCGCTGTAATGTCACGCAGCTTCCATGTGAAGCCGCTTATCAAATGGCAACAAAGAGAAAAGCCCTTCGCCCTTGTTCTGCTACAAAGAGCGATGGCTCAGCTTTATCTCAGCGCTGCTGGGGATATGAAGCTATTGCGCCAGGAAGGTTTTCAGAATCTACAAGACTCTGCTGAGATCCTGCGAAAATTAGCCTCTCACATTCTTGCCGAACTCGATGACGCCCGGCTGCCCATCATCATCAGTGGAGAGGACAGCATGGTACAGACATTAAAGACACATCTGGGCCAGCGCAAGATCATCCTAGACGACCGGCATTACCGACGGCAGAAGAACCAGATATTTCAGCTGCAAGAGTCCTCCTTACGCCTGCTCGAGCCCTATTTTCGTCAGCAGGAGAATCGCTTGATTCGAGAGTACAAGCTAGCAAAGCTTGCTCGACGCACAAGTTCTGATTTAGCTGCGATCGTTCGCTACGCGATCCTGGGTCAGGTCGAACATCTTTTCATCAACGAACGCATGCACCTTTGGGGCAAAATTGATATCCAATCAGGTCGGTTCTTTTATTACAACCGGCAACTGGATACGATCGACGACGATGTTCTTGATGATCTTGCAGAAATGGTCATTCAACAAGGGGGTCAGGTCACCGTTCTACCCAGTGAACGCATGCCTGATAGTTTTGCAGCGGCAGCTATCCTTAAAGCCCCAGCCGTAAGGCATACAGAATTGACAACTCGTATGGTTTACCATCGTCTCCAACACCAGAAGTCCGCAATCGCAACCTAACAAGGAGGTACTATGAAGCGCCAGGCCATCGGAGTCGCTCGAGAGATCCTTCGCAACCAACCCGGATTGCGAAGAGGACTAAAGATTTTTGCACTAATTGCCGGGCTCACTTGTGTTAGCGTCGGGCTGCTGACGGCTTGGCTCGCTTACATGGCCTTCGGGCAGCTACAGAACCTTTGGAACTCTCCCACTGGAGAAAAGATCGTCACGACCACAACAGAGCAAACGGACAACATGCTCCAGGCCCTGCAGGCCCCAGCTTGCCAAAACGAATTGATGCGATTCTTTGATCCTCAGGTGTGGTTGATCGAAGGGGTCGAAAGCCATATCGATAAGGCAAAGAATAGCTGTTTCCCAGGCCTTGCAAAAGCTGAAGAGGTGCTGAAAAAGGCTGAAGACGCCGAAGGATGAGGAGGATTTTCTATGATAAAGGTAGTGTTCAAGAATCTCGATCCCTCTGAACTCGCTCGTAACATCGTCATCGAGCGACTCGAAGCCATTCGAACAAAGTTTCCAGACCTCGAAGAGCACTCCATGACTATCACACTGGTCTGCGAGAATTCATCACAACAGCCCGGTCCCGATCTCTTTAATGTGCGTCTTTTGATCAACGGCCCGCGCTACAAGAACCTCGTTCTCGCCAAAGCTGCTCCCAACCTGTATACAGCAGCTGCAAAAATGGCTGATGGCCTCCTAGAAAGGCTCAATCAGTACGGCGATAAGGCGCGAGTCCGTGGACGACAGGTTGGGCGTAAATTGGCGCTCATACAGGGAGGTGGATTGACCCCGGACTGAATATACGGGGGCCTCAGGTCAGACTGGGGCTCCCCACTCCACTTTTTTGGCTTGGTCCACTTTTTCCTTGCGCCCCTTGCACAAAGTGACGAAGCTGGCGCCGGTTGTCACATCCGGACGCGAGAGATCTATGAAAGCCCCTTGTCCTCATTTCAGCACATGCTCAGGTTGCACGCTGCAGCAATTCCCCTACGTAAAACAAGTGCGTGATAAGTCGCGACAGATCCTAGCGGCCTTCCAAGTTTTCGTACCCCAAGGGCACGAACCGGCCGAGGTCATCCATTCCGTTGTGCCAAGCCCTCTGGAGTTCCAGTATCGAATTTCTACCAAGTTGTGCCTGCATGAAGACGATCAAGGTCAAAAAAGTATTGGACTCTACCGACGTGGTAGTAAGAAGGTGATAGATATTCCGAATTGTCCTGCTCATCATCCCGCAATCAATCGCCTCCTGAAAAAAATCTTTGCTCCTGCGCGTCGTCTACCAGCTCCCTTCTACCAGCATCATCGTCGGTCGTTTCAGAAAGGACGGCTTAAGTTCATCACGATTCGCCACAGTCCCGAGACGAATGCCTTCGGTGTCATTCTCTCCCATACGGGTGTTCCCTTAGTGGAGCTCCAGGGCTGGATGGGAGGCTTGAAACTTACGGAAGTCAGCGTTTATGCATCCGAGTTGACAAAGCAAGATGCCGATCTCGTCGTCTCACGGAGCGTCGAGCATGTCTCAGGGCCAGCTAGCTTCCCCTTTCAACTTGCAGGATACACCTTCGACCTTGATCCCATGGCCTTCTACCAAGCCAATCATAGTTTGACTGACAGTTTCATTCAACATATCGTCGAAGGTCTCGGAGGGAACGTGCTTCTGGATCTTTATGGTGGATTTGGGTCCTACAGCTTCGTGGCAAAAAATCGATTTCAATCCATCTATGTCGTCGAAGCAAATACTCGCTCCATAGAGGCGGCGGAGCGAGCAGCCGCCCAAGCACAAAGGACTGACATTCACACATCTTCGGAAAAGGTCGAGACTTTTCTCCAACGCTTCGCTCGGAGCTCGAAGGCTCAAAGCGTTACGGATGTCATCGTCAATCCACCTCGAGCTGGGCTATCGCCAATCGTAATCCGCGCGCTTCTCTCACCTCAGTTTCCGAATCTGCGACGTGTGCACTACGTCTCTTGCAATCCCGAGACCTTAAAGCGCGATCTGAAACAACTTCTGGCAGGCCCTCAAGCCTTTAGACTGGCGAACCTCACGCCCTTCGATATGTTCCCGCAGACGGATCATATTGAATGTGTCGCAAAGTTGATCAAGTCACCCCAAGCTCGCCCGGCACAAGATGCAGGACCAAAAAAAGGCCCCCGTCACACCACAAACAAACCGGTGCTGAAAAAAATCGTCAGAAGGCCCGAGACAAAGAAATCCCAGTGAATCCTGCGCCTGTAGCACGGTCAAGGGGTGTCTTCGCACACATGTTCACGCACTCCCAAACTTCTAGGCTCAAATTACCGCAAAGCTTTGCGGATGGCTGCTGAGGCTCCATGGAAAAGACCTATGCGGACTGTTTACATCGAGCGAGTTAGCAACTAGAATTAAGCCACCAATCATCTCTTTCGAGAATCTGTGACTTCCATATTTCAGGCCGATCGTGGCGTAATGGGTTTGGTATAGTGCCAGTTGACTCCTCGTACTCCGATGACTCCCGTTCGAAGGGGTGAATCCTCGGGTCCAAAACCTTTCTGTCCCATCAACCAATCACAAGCGAATTGTCGACAGACGAGAGGACGGGCATCGTAGATCGTGCAGCCCCGTGGGCCAAGATAGGGACAACTGATGCCGGAAGGTTTCGCGAGATCTTCACCCGTATCGAGCCGGGTCGAGAATCCTGGTTTGGATTCAATCTCGAGATAGGTACAGCAGAGCGTACAGGTCCCGCAGCTCCGGCCTTTCTTGGCAAGGCCGTCGCCGGTATTTCTCCTGGGTATGCCAGACATAGGGATATTCCTTGTGCTATGTCTCTAGCATAACACGCAGATCCCTCGGCTTCGTCGAGCTCGGCAAACTCTACACAGGTCTGAGGCTTACCTGTTCTTCAGCTCATCTTTAGGTCGCAAACGTTTGAGATATTCAGCAATCTGCTTTTCGCTCCCTTGGTCTGACGGGCGATAGAACGTCTTACCACGCAGAGCGTCAGGAAGATTATTCATCTGCGCTGCTTTCATCGGGTCATCATGGGCATAGACATAGCCTTCACCATAACCCTGCTCCTTCATGAAGCGAGTTGGAGCATTACGGAGATGGAGGGGCACCCGTAGGTCACCTGTGGCTTTCACACAAGCCAGGGCTTCCCCTATACCGAGATAACTTCGGTTGGATTTAGGACTTGAAGCGAGGTAAGTCGTCACTTGAGCGAGGATGATACGAGCCTCCGGCATACCGATATCTCGAATCGCTGCCATAGCACCTTGGGCGACAACGAGCGCGGTCGGCAGAGCATTACCGATATCCTCGCTCGCTGCGATCACGAGCCGACGGGCGATGAACAAAGGGTCTTCGCCCCCATCCAAAAGGCGAGCCAGATAATAAAGTGCTGCGTCTGGATCCGTCGCTCGAATGCACTTGATCAGAGCCGAGACGATATCGTAATGGTAATCACCCTTCTTATCGAAATGCCGAGCGATCATGGTAAGCAGAGGCCGAGACGCTTCGAGTCCGATCGGTTCCTGTTCTGTCGCTACACTCAGGACAGCGTCGAGTAGATTGAGAACAGCCCGAGCATCACCGTCGGCGGCACGAGCCAGAGCCGTGACTAGGTCTTCTTCGAGCTGCCGGCCTCGCTCGGCCGCAACCCGGATCACCAGCTTAGAAAGCGCTTCCAAGGAAAGTTTGCCGAAGGGTACCACCAGACTTCGAGAGAGGAGCGCATTGTTCACCGAGAAGGAGGGATTCTCCGTCGTGGCCCCGATGAGCTTGATATCACCTGCTTCGACAGCCGGCAGCAGGGTGTCTTGTTGATTCCGGTTAAGGCGGTGAATTTCGTCTAGAAACAGAATCGTCGCTCGGCCACCCAAAAGCAACTGGTCCTTTGATTCCTGAATGACAGCACGAATGTCCTTCACACCAGCCTCGACGGCTGACAGCTCTACGACCGATCTCGCGACCAGACGGGCGATCAGTCGCGCCATGGAAGTTTTCCCGGTACCTGGCGGCCCCCAGAAGAGAAGACTGTGGAAACGATCACCATGCACGAGTTTCCAAAGGGGGCTCGCTGGATTCCAGATGACATCTTGTCCAACCAGTTCCTCAGCTGTCCGAGGTCGATACTGGCTCGCTAAAGGTTTTTGCTCGCTGACATCCATGGACCACCTACTGCTTACTATGGCCTAGAGACTTGGGAACACAAAGTATCTACAAACGAGTCTGTGATCAGCTTTTTCCCTCAGAAACCACCGATCTAAGAACAGAACCAAGTCTTTTCTCATAGCCCGTGGGATATGACCCGGGAGGCAAGATGCGATAGGAATGGAGCGGAACAGCTCACCAGACAGATGTCTGCTCCTAGCAAGCAGGTTTGTCAAGAAAATCGATAAATCCCTCGAACGCACAGGTTTCGTTCGCCTAGGCCAAACGATCGAACATCCCCACCCCTGGAGGACTTTGGTTATGGTTAGTTACGGGTGCGACCTGAATTGCTGCAGCATTGAGGCGGGACCTCGTTTTTTGCCACGATCATGTGATGACATACGGCCGGAGACGCAGCTGTCTAGCCTCGACGCCTCCGAACTCTGGGAGCAAAGGAACGAGTCGACCACTCGAAAGAGTAGCTTCCGACACCTCCCCTTAGGGGCCAGGATCCTAGGAGGCCTGTTTTTCGAAGCCAACATCGAAATTGACTTTCTTGCCGCGGTTCTCGGGTTTATCGCCTGCGACCGGCCCACACACGGCAAACTGCGCTTCGACGTTCGAGCAGACCTTGGCAAAATACAGGACACCTTTGTCGAGATAAATGGTCAGGTAGCTGCTTGTTATCTGACCGTCTTGAGCCTTGATGTTCATGTCCATCTCGACCAGCCCGTTGGTATACTTCCGCCCCATTTTATAGGTGATGTCCACAATGGGGGGATACCATAGAGCGTCCATTTCTTTCAGTTCGTTTTCCGTTAATGGCCCACCTTGAGCCGTGGCCTCGGCTTGAAGCTGGGCACGCAGTTTGTCAACATCGGCCTTGGTATACCGGGTTTCACAATCGCTATCCCGATAGGAATAACTGCGGAAGGTCGCTGTCCCGTCAGCTTTGAAACTATAGTGAACCATATTTGCGGGAGCGATGGTGCTGTTAGGATTCGGCACACAGTTGCTGATCCAAAGCCCTATGACAAGGTCGTTCGAGACAGGCTCGCCGACGGGTGCGCTCGGTTGCTGATCGACAGTGCCAGGCTCGGCCCCTGCTGCAGCGGTGGCCCCACCTCCTGTCTCCTCGGTTTTCAGTTTCCCGTTACAAGCGATGGTACCCAGTGCGATGCATCCCCAAACGATGTGACCTTTAATCATCGATGGCTCCCGTCCTTTCTGTGCTAAATCCTGATCGTAAGGACAGATTTTGCAATAAATATGCCATCTTGCGAAGCCATAAAAACCGAAGCTTTAGCGCTTCAGGCAGCTTGAATTGTCTGCTTCTTAGGCGTCAACGTCCAGGTCTCAGACAGGACGTTGGGGCCTTTGACCGAAGCAGCCCACTCCGGTCAGGGCGCCTCGTAAGAGCCGAGAAAGTCTTCCGAAAAAAAAAAGTTCAGCTATTCCATTCGAACGTGACAAAGAACCCAGCTTTAGGGTATCTTCCTCTCGATTTCGGCAAGTTCCATCCGAGTCTGATCGCAAATCAACTCGCAAGCTCCCGAATCCTTCTGCCCTTGGCAGTTGTAAGGGATCTTCGCCGCTCTTTCCGTGGCTTGACAGTCTCTCCACGAGGCCGACTGCTCCTAAGCCAGAGCCCCAGGAAAGCTGCTACATTGCCGGAGTGGGGCTCCTGAGGAAAGCCTTCCCCAGCCGGGTGTTCAGGTCGTCAGAATAAGCATTTATTCTGAAGGCTTGGCTGCGCGGGTGGTTCGGCGGGACGGATAGGAAAATCCGATATCATTTTTTTCGAGTGTGTGTTAGGATAGAAGTATGTGTTTTGTCGTCGCGTCGGAGTCTGCGGGCAGTTGGGCCCCAAACCTCTTTAGCGGCTCCCAGCCTTAAGGAGGTTTTATGGGTAAAAAACTATACGTTGGTAATCTTCCCTACTCTGCAACAGATCAAGTGCTGTTTGACACGTTCTCCCAGTGTGGAACTGTCGAATCTGCAAAGATCATCATCGATCGCGAAACAGGCCGCAGCAAAGGTTTCGGCTTCGTTGAAATGTCGACCGATGAAGAGGCAGCAGATGCCATCGAGAAATTCAACGGCGCCGACTATGACGGTCGCGCTATCACTGTGAACGAAGCTCGTCCCCAAGCTCCGCGTGAAAACCGCGGCGGTGGAGGAGGCGGCGGCTACGGTCAAGGCAACCGCGATCGCGGCGGCAATCGTGGCGGTTTCGGCGGCGGTCGCAGCCGTTACTAAGCTCACGCTTTGATGTGATGAAAATCCGCGCCGGCTACCGGCGCGGGTTATCCTTTGTGGACTCCCAACCCACAGTCCATCCACGTAGCTACTCTCGCGCTACCTTGGAACTCCCTTGCTAACGCGACGCTCGAACAGCGGATCTCTTCCCATCTTTGGATCTGCGAGCGAGATTACTGAAACAACCATATTGCTTTGTGTTTGATGAGCCTGCTCGTCCCTTTGAACTTAGTGTGTCATTTCAACACGAGTGCTCGTCACCATGATGAAAGGGAACAGCTGTGCCTTCATTTCACGACATGCCTTTGCCCGAGGTGCTTCTCAAGGCCTTGGATACTATGCAATTTGTAGAACCAACTCCCATCCAAGAGCAATCGATACCGCTGATTCTCGCCGAACGAGACCTCTTAGCCTGTGCACAAACCGGTACCGGTAAGACCGCGGCCTTCTCTTTACCGATGCTGACGAGACTTATGGCCGAACCGAACAAGGGAGCTCTCATCTTGGCTCCGACCCGAGAGCTCGCCCTTCAGATCACCGAATTCGTCGCGAAGCTCACATGGAACATGCCTCGATTGAAACCTGTGCTGCTGATCGGTGGTGCGCCGATGCAGAAGCAGACACGCTTGCTCATGCAAAAGCCTCGGGTCATCGTCGCGACCCCTGGACGGCTCGTGGACCATCTGCAGCAGCGTACGGTCGATCTTTCACGTACGGCCTTGCTTGTCCTCGATGAAGCAGATCGTATGCTCGATATGGGCTTCGCCCCCCAGCTTCGCGAGATACTCAAGCACATTCCCGAAGCTCGGCAGACTCTCTTGTTTTCTGCGACGATGCCTGATGACATCAGGCGCCTTGCGAGCCAACATCTCCGTGCTCCAGCGGAAGTCCATGTGAATCCAGAAAAACCTGTCGCTTCGCGCATCCAGCATGTCGTGATCCAGACGACCGGCGAAACTAAGAATGAGGTGTTGATCACGGAATTGAATCAGCGGGAAGGTTCTGTGCTCATTTTTGCACGGACCAAACATCGCACAGATCGACTCGCGAAGTATTTGCAGCGTTTCGGCTTCTCCGTGACGCGCCTTCACGGGGACCGCTCTCAAAGCCAAAGGGAGTCTGCACTAAAAGGTTTTCGAGTTGGTACCTACCGGATCCTGGTAGCAACTGATATTGCAGCACGGGGTATCGACATCCCTCATATCGCTCACGTGATCAATTACGATCTCCCACAGACTCCCGAAGATTATGTGCACCGCATCGGTCGCACAGCGAGAGCGGGCGCAACTGGGGAAGCCCTTTGCCTCTTGATCCCGGAAGAACATTCACAATGGCGAAGAATCGCTCGGATGTATCTGAAGGATGACGCGGACGTGGCGCGATCGATCCGGGACCTAGCGGCCCCACCTCGACAAGCTCTTAGTGACGCTCGAGCCAGACCAAGCGCTAGCCCGACTCCTCGGGTCATCGCACCACGATTGGTGAGATGAAGCGGTTTCTCTCGGTGTGGTACTGACCGCGAGGTGAGAACCATAGCTTTCGAGGCACTCCGTCATGGCCAGAAAGGCGGCCCTGATGCGCACTGCTCGGCATAGGATAGGAGCAAACCCAACTCAGGAGGTCTCCTATGATACTGCGTATCTGCATCGTACTCGGCCTCTTTTGGAACGATGGCACCCAAGTCCTGGCAGAGAACGCCCGTTGTCTGGGGCGGACTTCGGCGACGCGGACGCTCGTCTATTTGCATGGGCTTGAGTCACCCCATCAGAAAAGTGCTGAAGAGGCCAGTAATCGCCTGGTCTTGGAGAGAGTCGCGCGTGACTTGGATTATCGCGTGGTTCTACCTGAAGCGCCCCGTATCTGCTCCAAGGGCAAACTCTGCTGGCCGGGCAGCGGTCGCGAGGAAATCCTGAGTACCTTCGGGTATCTCCGCCAAGCTAGGGCTCAGTGTGGAGTCGCGAACAGACCCTTTGTCCTCCTCGGGTTTTCCAATGGCGGCTACTATGCCTTTAAACTGTGGAAGATCGAGCGGGATCCACTTCTCAAGCTGGTGATCGCAAGCGGCAGTGCCGGTCAGTGGGTAGCCGGCGTCGACCGTAGTCACCCTCATGCTCCCTTCCGACTTATGATCGGCACGAACGAACTCACGTACAAAAGTGCCAAACAGCTAGCACGAGACATTCAAAAATCAATTCCTAGCTTCAAACTCGATAGTTTCAACGGGGGCCATCGACTGGATTACCCAACGCTCGAATCGATTCTTAAGGAGTCTTCCTTTTTTTAAGAGGATTCTGACCCGCGGGAACCCTCGCACTTTGCAGCCAATCAGGATGAGGGGGAACTCCATGAGCCGCAATCACGACCACGAGGGTTCGGTCAAGACCGACGTTGTGATCCAGGTGGCGAAGCAGGCGGGTCATCTGCTGGCCTTCGGTTACAATCAGCTGTTCTGTTCAACCTCAAGAATGTCCGGACCATAGGAATGGGAAAGAAAGTCATGATTTGACAGATCGATCGCAAGCACGTCGGTCCCTTGGCCCTGCCCCAGTTTGTAGGTGTCGAGTAACATTAAGCGCGGCCAAGACCCTATTCTCTACCCTTGGTCCTGCCCCAGGTTATAGGTGTCGAGTACCGCTTCTGCTCGGTCCATTGCCAATTCTGTACCGTAGCGCACGAGCAGAGCAATTCGAGAAGGTGCTTTGGGCTCTTCGGGACCCCGCTTCATAACGATGTGGGTATTGGTTTCAAGCGAGGTACCGCTCCCAGGACCATCGATCTCCCAACGAAGCGTCTGATCCTCGCGCTGGGCTACCGACTGGTTCAGGGTTCTGAGCCATTCTGGAAGTTTATCTTCGATTCTTGGGATGGACGAGAGTCCGCCTTGCAAAACAGCGCTGCTCCTGCTGCAAATCTCGTTTGCCTCGAGAACGGTCCGCGATATGCTAAACGCTGGTTTCGATTTGGATCCTGTAAATAGGAGATTCTTGATATGCCCCGAGTCGCCAAGCACCTTGCTGATGCTCTCCTTGTAACCCTCTCTCTGAGCGGTAGCCAATCCCTTTGGGCTAAATCAGACCGGCCGGACATCTTCGAGATCACGACCTACCGACTCAAATCGGGAACTAGCGTCGAGGAAGGCAAAAAGTTGGCAAGCGATCTGAACGCTGTTTACAAGAAACTGAAGGGTTTCGAAGATCGTGAGCTCTACTTCGATGCGACCCAGGGTGTCTGGATGGAGCGCGTAAAGTGGAAGCACGCCGACGCAGCTAAAGAGGGGCGAGAAGCCCTTAGCAAAGATCCTGCCGCTCAAAAGCTGCAAGCTGTCGTCGATCCTGCTGCAGTTCAGAGGTTTCAGGGAGAACGGCAGCTTGACTTCGAACTTTGATGAGATGACTGCCTTCCACTCGGCGATCAATGCGGACGAATGGGACCTTTGCCCTTGCCATCTCCATACATCATGCCGGCTCCCATCATGGGGCAGGCTCCTTGTCCCATCGACTTTTGACAGGTCGCCCTCATCTCCGCCTGGCAATCTTCGAGAGGCTTTTTGCTGCGCAAGCAGCTGGCCATTTCTTCATGGGCACGCGCCATCTCTTCACGCTTAGCTGCTGAGACGGTGGTTGAGGGGGCGCTTGAGGTCTTAGGATTTGTAGATTCGACTGCGATTAAGAGACCTGGCAGGAGCCAGCTCCCTGCGATCCAAGCCTTACAAAAGGAGCTTTTCACGGTAACTTCCTCCGGTGAAATAGATCACCAACGGCCCATCATAGCTCGCTTACCGTCAGACTCCAAGCTAACAAGATGACCTGCATAAGCTCCCAGCTCAGAGACATCAGGTATCTCAGTTTATATCCATTATAACGAAGTTGAATTAATTATTTATCTATTTTTGCAATAAATTGAGCTGGCGCATACTGCTTGTGGAGGCCGGAAGTAACCGAGCCTCAAGCGAGTCGAATGGAATAGGGCTGATCCGCCTGCTTTTGCTCCTGCCTTATCTCTGCCAAAAAAACTCCTATGCCCTGCCTCAGCTTATCTCCAGCGGGACAGCCCAGCCCTATCGACATGATGTGAATTTTCTCGTCCTTCTTCTTTTCAATTGTCATCTCGTACTTAAGTTGAGAGGCATGGAGAGACAGCCGTACCTGCTCGCTCCGCATCGTAGGCAGAGAGCCTTACAACAAAACCCAAAGAACACTCTGTCTGGACTTGAGTGTGGAGGTCCCTAATGAACAAAAGCCTGCGCTTCAACCTTGGCTATATTCTGCTCGCCGTCTTGGGCGTATTTCTCATCAGAGATCTATGGACTCAGCAGACACAGGTCCAGCAGCTCGCCTACAGTGATTATCTTGCGCTTCTCAAGGCCGGCCGCCTCGAGGAAGTCAGTGTGGGTTCGACCCAAATCCAAGGAACCCTCAAAGACCCAGGGCCTGGCGAAAAAAAGCAATTTGTGACGACTCGTATAGACCCTGAGATCGCTCCTGATTTCGTCGGTACATCCACGAAGGTCCGTGGGCTTATCGAAAGTTCCTTGCTCTACGACCTACTTGCCTGGACAGTGCCAGCCATTGTGTTTGTGGGTATCTGGTTTTTGCTCCTCAAACGCCTGGGTGGTCGCGGGGGATTAGGCGGTGAATTCATGTCGGTGGGTAAAAGCAAAGCCAAGGTCTATATGCAAACCGACTCCAAGGTAAGCTTCGAGGATGTTGCGGGCGTCGATGAAGCAAAGCAGGAGCTTCAGGAAATTGTCAACTTCCTCAAAAATCCTTCTGAATATGCACGCCTAGGAGGTCGCATGCCCAAGGGCATCTTGCTGGTGGGACCACCTGGAACCGGTAAAACACTGCTGGCCAAGGCGGTCGCCGGTGAGGCGGGCGTCACCTTTTTCTCCATCAGTGGTTCGGAGTTCGTTGAAATGTTCGTGGGAGTAGGGGCTGCTCGGGTCCGCGATCTTTTTGAGCAAGCACGTGGTAAGGCTCCTGCCATCATCTTTATCGATGAGTTGGATGCCCTCGGGAAATCGCGCGCCGCTGGCCCCATGGCAGGCGGTCATGACGAGAAAGAGCAGACGCTCAACCAGCTGCTGGTCGAACTCGATGGCTTTGACACCCAATCAGGTCTGATCCTCCTCGCTGCTACCAACCGTCCTGAAATCCTGGATCCTGCCTTGCTGCGAGCGGGACGCTTCGACCGTCAGGTCTTAGTGGATCGCCCGGATCGGAAGGGCCGGATCGACATTCTCAAAGTGCATATGCACAAACTTAAAGCGCTCGATGACAGCGTCGACGCTGAGTCGATCGCCGCTCTCACCCCAGGCTTTACAGGGGCAGATTTAGCGAATCTCACCAATGAAGCCGCGTTGATTGCCACCCGTCGGCAGGCGGCTGCTATTTCTATGAACGATTTCAATGAAGCGATCGAGCGCATCATCGCTGGCCTCGAGAAGAAAAATCGTATCCTCAATCCCGTGGAAAGGCAGATCGTTGCCTATCATGAAATGGGACATGCCCTGGTGGGAGCTGCGCTGTCAACGACAGACCGGGTGCACAAGGTCTCCATCATCCCCCGAGGAATCGGAGCTCTTGGTTACACGATACAAAGGCCGACTGAAGACCGCTTCCTGATGACTCGTGCGGAGCTCGAAAACAAAATTGCTGTGCTCCTCGCCGGTCGTGCGGCCGAAAGCCTGATTTTCCAGCACTGGTCAACCGGTGCCGCAGACGATTTAGCCAAAGCTACGGATATAGCCTGGAACATGGTGACTCGGTATGGTATGGATGAGAAGCTAGGACATGTTTCCTACGACAGCGAGACCCCGGGTTATCTGACCTCTTTCCCCGCCTACGGCAAAGGTCAAAGCCACGGCGTCGAGACTGCTCAGTCCATCGACCAGGCGATTAAAGACATCCTGGATCAGGCGTTTGATCGTGCGATCCAACTACTCAGTCGCTCTCGGCCTATCCTCGAGGACAGTGCCCAATTGCTACTGACCCAGGAGACGCTCAATAAAGCGGATTTGGACGTCTTCTTCTCTCGTCTCAAAGAGCAGGAACAGAAAGGCCAGGCATGGAACGTCAATGGTTGAATTATCATCATCTCTTTTATTTCAAAACCATTGCCACAGAGGGTGGAATCGCCAAAGCAGCTAAGAAACTGCGCTTGGGTCAACCGACTCTCTCCACTCAGTTGAAACAGTTCGAGGACCACCTGGGTCACGCACTTTTCGAGCGACGAAAGAAACGACTTTATCTCACGGAAGCAGGACGCATCGCTCTCGACTACGCCAACGAAATCTTTAAACTCGGCGATGAGATGCAGGATGCTCTTGCCGATCGTCTCAGCATCGACCGCATCGAAGTACAGATCGGTAGCCTCGACAGTGTACCCAAGATGCTGACGTGGCACTTGGTGGAACAGGCTCAGAAGGAGCAGAACTGTACTGTATCCATTATCGAAGGCCGTGGTGATGTTCTCCTCCGTGAGCTCAAAGCCCATCGACTGGACCTTGTGATAGCGAATCATCCTCCGCCGATCGGCGAGGGGCAGGGTCTATTCACACGTCTGGTCGGTCGCTATCCAGTGTTGATCTGCGGTGCCAAGCCCTTTGCTAAATTGAGCAAGGGTTTTCCTGAATCCCTACAGGGTCAACCCTTCATTATGCCGACTCTCCACAGCAGGCTACGCGGTGAGGTGGATCAGTTCTTACGCTCCCACCACATTCGTGTGGATATGGTCGCAGAAGTGCAGGATACCAGCCTCCATAGACTCATGGGCATACACGGTGCTGGCCTGATTCCAATCGCTGATCAAGCTGCAGCAGATGCTCTCGAGCATAAGGAGCTGTTCGTGATTGGAGCCCTTGATAATGTCTACGAGGAAATCTGGTTGGCCGCCAGCGAACGACGCATCCAAAACCCCGTAGCTGCTCAATTGATGAAGAGCTTTCAGCTTGATTCCATTTCGTACAGCAAACTAAGGGACCGCTGAACCGAGGCCTGTCCAGTAGGAGCCTGGTCCCCAAGCTGCCTTGTAGCGCCTCCCCGTACTCTCTTACAGGGACCGGACAAAGCGAGTGACTATTTCCATAGCCTCGATTGTATCCGGATCATCTGGTACGAGAGCAAATCGTGCAAACCCCTTGACCCCTTCGCTCAACCACTGGGAAGGACTACTGATCACCCCTTGTTCTGCAAGCTTGAGGCAGAAGGTCACGTCATCGATTCCCTTGGGTACGGAGCACCAAAGATAGAATGTCGCCTGGGGTTTCTCTTGGATCATGCCGAGTTTTTGCAAAAATGGAAATGCCAGATCGATCCGACGGGAAAAGATCTTCCTCCGTTCGATCACGTGGCTGTCATCTGCCCACGCAATGGCTGCCGCTCTTTGAATCATAGTCGGCGTGCCTACACCCATATTCGCTCGCGCTGTATGAACTGCAGGCATGAGGCGAGCGTCACCTATCATGAAGCCACTACGATAACCGGTTACCCCGGAACGCTTGGAGAGACTCATGAAGGAGAAGACATTCTTCGATGTCATCGCAATAGGCGTGGGTGGCTTCTGCCCGGCGGCATCCCAGCTGCTCGCATAGATATCGATGTAACAATCATCCGCCAACAACACGACGTCTTTCTCTTCGCACCATTGAACGATGCGCGCAAGATGGTCACGACTCATCACAGCGCCGGTTGGATTGTGTGGATAGTTGATCCAAAGCGCGGCCAGATTCTTTTGCACCTCGGGAGGCAGTTTCCAAGGCTCCTGCTGAAAATGATGCTGGGCTTCAAGCTTCATAGGGTAGGGAATCCCGCCAGCAAACAAAGCTGAACTGCGATAAACCGGATATCCGGGATCAGGATACGCGATGATGCGTCGTCCACCCGCGCGACCGACCAGACAAAGAGCAATATGAAAAATAGCTTCTTTACTACCGTTGGTTGCAGCGATATCGAAACCTTGGTTAGCCTTGATACCAAACTCTCTTTCGCAGTATCCCCAGATTGCCTGCACCAATTCAGGGCCCCCACGAGTCGAGGGGTACTGACTGATACTGGGAATATGATCTTTCAAGGCCTCGCGAATAGGTTCCCAGGTCGGAAGCTTCGGATCGCCCGTACCGAAGTCATAGACTTTCTTTTGGGCTTGGACAAGACGCTGACGGATCTTGGCCAACTCTTCCATAGGATAATTCGGGAGATTGAGAGTGACTTCATTCAGACTCATGCGGACTCCTCACGGGGCAGACTTATCACGTCGGTGTATAGGGCGTTGTCTTGCCGAGTTGATTGCGAACATCCCAAAGTTCGGGAAAAATGGTCTTGGTCAGAGTCGTTTGCAAATATTTGGCCCCGAGCGAGCCTCCGGTGCCAGCTAGGTCACCGATCATGCGCCTCACCATCTGCACATGTCGATATCTCCATAGTACCAAAAGCTCATCGAGGTCGACGAGTCCTTCCAGCGCCACATAGAGTTGATAATTCTGATCGGGGTGCTCGTAAATCGCCCGAAAGATCTCCGTCACCTCGGACTGCAGGCTGTGAGGCTTCGTGACATCCCGCTCGAGAACGACCTGGGGAATCGGCAATCCTTGACGTGCCAAGGCTCGCAGAAAGACATCATAAAGGGTCGGAGCGGCATAAGCAGCCTCGAGACATGCGAGCGCTATCGGATCGTGCTGAAAGTAGCGGAAGTAGGCTGGATTCTTGAGTCCAAGCCGGAACTCAAACTCACGAAACTGATGGGACTGAAAGCCGCTGGCTGGATTGAGATTCTTACGAAAGCGATTGAACTCGTCGGGTGTCATGGTCTCAAGAATGTCGACCTGATGGATCAGGACTCTTTGGATAGTGGCCAGACGCTGCAGAGAACGCACGATGGGCAGTAGCTGATCGTCGGCTAGCATCCGTTCACAATGCCGCAGCTCATGGAGCATCTGCTTGAACCAAAGCTCGTAGACCTGATGAATGATGATGAAAAGAGTTTCGTCATGTTCCTTCGGCTGGGATACTTCCTGTTGCAAGGCTAGCAGTTCATGGACTTTTAAGTATTTGCCGTAGGTGAGCATCTGGGGATCGGGCTCGATCAAGGACTCGTCTGCGCTCATCTGTCGGGGCCTCTTGCTAAGGTTGATTGCTGATGCAACGTGTATACCTTAGCCAAAAGAAGCCTGTCGAGCCAGGAGCCCCCGTCTTCCGAGGACTCAACTTCGGTCACTGGACCACAGCCAACCATTCCAGCTTTTCTGTGAAGGGAAACATGTCAAAACACTCGAGCTGCCGCAAGCGACGGCCGCTGTCCAGGAGTTCCTGAAGATCGCGAACCAGAGTCACGGCTTCGCATGATACATAGATCAAGCGGCTGTCACTCCGCGGCACAAGACCCTCACGGATCATTTGTCGGGCGCTGGCTGCTAGACCACGACGAGACGGATTGGCAACGATCAGAGCTGGTTTCTCCGACCAGCTCGGGAAACGCCCCAAGAGGTCTTCAACTCGTCCCGAAATATAATAAGGCTTCGCAGCACCCGTGATCTGGTTCCGCTGTACGTTCGCCTCAGCATCACCAATCGCCTGCGGATTCTCCTCAATCCCGAGCGTCCTGTAGCCCTGCTGGCCAAGAAGGAGGGAGATCTGTCCCGTTCCGCAGTAAAGATCCCAAGCCACTTCACCTTCTGTCGCCCGGCCCGCCAACTGTTCAACTCGCCGGTAGATGTGCTCCGCCTGCCAAGGGTTGACCTGAAAGAAGCTCGTCGGGCCCACCTCAAAGATCAGGCCACAGAGGGATTCCCGCAGGCCATCGGCACCGACGATCTTCTTCGTGTCGAAACCAAAGATGGAGTTGGTGCGCTCGCTATTCACGTTGATAAAAGCTGAGACGATCACGTGCTCTTTCTGCCGTAAACGCAGGATCATAGCCTTCAGTTCTTTTTTTACACTCTCGTCGGTGCAGACAAAGGTCAGCATGAGCTCTTCCGTGAGATGAGCCGCTCGAACAGCGATGTAACGAATCTGACCCGCATGGCTTGCTTCGTGGTAGGGCGCAAGACTGGATGCTTCAAGCTCAGCTTTCAGATCCGGTAGCAGCCGATTGATCGAGCTGCGATGCAAGGGACAAGTGTCGATATGAACAAGCTGATGCGAGTCCGGCTGAAAAAGACCGATCGCAAAGCGCTCCCCCTCTTTGGGGCGAAGCAAGGCTTCATTCGCAGGTCTAACAGCCAGCTTAGCATGCGCGCGGTAGCCGAGAATCCGCGGCGAAGGAACCGGTGAGACTACCGTTGCACCCTCGAGCAAACCGGCTTGACGGAACAGCTGCAAAGCTGCCTCGTACTTGCTTGTGAGGCCTGCTTCGTAGGAGCTGTTGATGTACTTACACGCTCCGCAGGTCATAGCGATCTTGCAAACCTGCTGCTCGGGACGCGGTGATTGGATGCGCGTGCTCGAACTGTGGTCCTGCTTCCACCGCTCGCTGCGAAAAATATTGGCTTTCGGCTTTTTGTTTGGATCTGATGCCATAAGGATGTCGTGCTTTGCTTTCGGTGGATTGTCTTTTCACAGTTAAAACAAGAATAGGGCGGTTTCATACCACTCTTGGGCGGGTAAGGAAACGGAATTTTAAGCCGAAATCCTAGGCTAAGGATACGATCCTCTTAATAAATCCAATCATCTCGGGACGTCGGCATCGCCACATCCGGCGACATAATCTGCCGACGGTAGACTTTGACACCGAGATTCTGGGTCAAAGACCGCCATGTTGACCACTCCTCCTCTAAGGTCTTGACCGTGTAGGGAGTATTGGGCGACTTCGAGCCCTTCGAGAAGGTATAGGGTCCAAACAGGTAGATCGCCGTATGCCGAATCCATTTGAAATTGATACTCTTCGGTGTCTCGCTGGGTACAGCAAAGAACACCAGAAGATCGCCGTACTTCAAGGGTGTCGCCCGGGGATCAATCTCGTAGAACTGCGTACCAATCACCCGCCAAAGCTCGTCGTAGTTAATCATCGATTTGTGATAACCCTCTTCCTCTTTGACGTTGATCGTGGGAAGCCGGGTCATAGGCTGGTTGAAGAAGGCAAGAGCAGCATGAAAACAGTTAGGACCGCGGTAGATGATGAACTTACCCGCCATTTTACGAGCAAAGGGCGGAAGGAGATCCTCATCGAGCTGCAGATCGAGTCCTGCTCTCACCTTACGTATCACCTTGGCAAGCTGCTCTTTCGATAGAAGATAGCTCAATTGAGTCCGAAACTCGTTCCAAGTGGAGGCATCCTTAGCGAAGTCCTTCGTATGCACCGTCACAACGTGATGCTCGCGGGCTAATTCCTGACCAAGGGCTCTGAGATTGATGATATCAAAATCCTTAGATTCAAGATCGATCTTGACAGTCGCCTTGCTCGAGGGACCTTGCTTCTTCATTTTCTCGAGCAAAAGTTCTTGCAGAGCCTTGCTTTTCCCCTTCTGCGCCAAACGATTGACCAGCTCGCGTAGTCCAGTCTCGGATCGAGGTACGTTGATGCTTAAAGGCTCAATCGTTGGATCTTTTTTTGGGTTATGAGCCCGAATCTTCAACTTGCGTTGCGGAATTGTCACCTTTTCCATCTGATCGGTGACGGGTAGGGTCAAACTTGCTCGCAGTAGATTCAGGTCCTGGGTGAACGGTACCGTCACAGGCCGGAGGTCTGTAACCGCTAACGCGGAAATGGCTACTGTCAGAGGTATAGACACAAAGGCTGTCAAAAACAAGGCTTTCATGGACTCTCCCTGCTGCTATTCCCTTCGGGTAAATTGCGGTTGCTCCAGGGCTTTCCCTTGCCTGGCATGCTTCCGGCTCCGAGACTGCCGATAGCACCCCAGGTGATCGCGGGGATATGATTCATTGTAGCAAATGTCTCTGGGCAATTTTTTCTCGATGACCTTCGCTATAATCGAAATAGAGGCGCCATTCGACCAAACAACTTTCGTGCCCCGCCTCACGTGACCAGGTCTCCATCGCGTGAAAGGATTGTCACATGACCACGATTCTCATCGCAGACTCCTGCAAACCGTCCCTTGTCATGACGTCCGAGGTGTTCAAAGACAAGATTCTAGGCACCATCGTCGACGTTGCTACCACCGGGAAAGACACTTTAGATTACCTGGCTCATAAGAAGCCAGATCTGTGTGTCGTTGACTTCGATCTCCCGGACGTGGATGGGCCAGCTCTTGTCGAGGCAATGCGTCGTCTCTTCGATGGTCCCATTCTCCTCACGGCCTACCCGAGCGACATCGTCAAGCAGGCTGTCGAAGAGCACCTTTTCGCGTTCAATGATGCGAGTGCTTGGATACAAAAACCGATCAATTTTGATGATCTATCCGAGAAGATCGATCGCTTTCTACTCGGCAAACACCGACTCGAAAAACGCTTCAACGCCAACTTTCTCACGCAGCTAGTTGCAAAAGCCGCTGGTCGAGGCAAGAGAGCGCCCAAAGTCTCCGGCAAAGTTACGAACATCAGCCTGGGAGGAGCTTGTGTGAAAGTCCAGGGTCCCCTCAAGGTTAAGAAAGCTCAGGAACTGACGATGTCGCTTCAATTCCCTGCGGAAGAGGATGAGCGAAAGGCAGCTACCAAGAAAAAGAAGTCAGCTACCGCTCTCGCGGAGGCAAAGATTAAGGCTAAAGTCGCTTGGATCAACGCCAAAGGTGAGGTTGGACTTCAGTTTGCTAAGTTAACTGACGTCCAGAGAAAGCAGCTTGAAACTTACTTCAAAAGCCAAGTGATCGAGCCTGTGGCCAGCGCTAGGCCCCCTGCAAAAACCGGCAGAGTCGACGCAAGCATCTGATTGGGAGAGTCGGCATGGTATACGGACTCGCACTCGGGAGGGTCTGCGGAAAAAGGCCTGACTCCGCTTTGCCGTGGAAAAAAGTATGCCCAAAGGATACCGACTCCAGCACTCTCGTTCATCCCGCCTGGATTCAAGACTTTTCCAGCAGAATCTAAGTGGCCAGAATAAGGCCACTTATTCAGAAATAGAGATGAGTGAGCGCATGTCCAGCCGAGTCTCTCTCATACCCCACCTATCAAGTTTTGAGATCTTTTGCCGATGACCCTGCTGGAAAGCCAGGCAAAGGGATTCCATGCTCAATCGTCTCCAAAAAAGTATCACCGACCTCGACAACCAGTACGAAGTAGGCGGCAACTACTTCGAACTGATCGAGTTCACCCTCATGCGCCAGCTCCCGAATGGCAACAAGTTAGCCGGTATATACGGGATCAATGTGGTGAAGGTGCGAGAAGTCGTGCATATGCCCAAGATCAACCCCCTCTCGTCTCGGGTTCCAGGGATAGCGGGGATTTTTGAATTACGTGGTGTGCCCATCCCCGCCGTGAATCTCTGCCGAGTCCTCGGCGACGAAGCTAGCGTCGTAAGTCCGGAACAACAGATTATCGTCGCTGAATTTAGTCAAAAGCGTGCCGGCTTCATTGTCCACGGCACGAACCGCATTCGCCGCGTTTCCTGGGAAAAGGTCCTTCCTCCTTCAGCCGACAGCTCGTCATCGATAACGGGGATGCTGCTCATTGAAAACAATGAATTTCTCTTTATTCTCGATTTGGAAAAGATCATCGCCCAACTCGAGATTCAGGCTCATAGCGATCTCGTCCAACAGCATAGTGTCCGAACGGGTCATGATTCTTACCATGCTATGCATCAGATTCCCAACGCCCCGCCTCGGGAAAAAGTTCGTCTTGATGCACCAGGGATCCTGCTCGTCGATGATTCCAATTTGATTCTGAATAATCTCTCAAGGACCCTGGCCCACGAGGGCTGGCGGGTCTTGCTTGCACACAATGGGATCGAAGCCCTCCATGTCCTCGAGGAGGCGCAGTCTGGTCACGGCATGCAAGGATCCGTTCATGCGGTTATCACCGATCTTGAGATGCCGAAGATGGATGGTATAACGCTGGTGCGATCCATTCGTGCCAACCCTAGACACGATAAGCTTCCCATTTATCTCCACACTTCACTCGGGGATACTTCGTCCAAGGAGATGGCGGAGAAAGCGGGAGCGAATGGCTACTTTGTGAAAAACGATGTCGTCCATATCATCGAGACCTTGAAAAACCACTTCCTCCGCCTCAAACTGGTAAGTTGATCTCCTCTCTCCTAAGGACTAAGGCCCAGAGAGGAATGCCGGACCGAGCTACCGCTCGAACCTCCAGCAGCTCCCGTCTTAAGAGGAGAGCCGTATGGGACGAGAACTTTCTAACCTTGCTCTATGCCTGATAGGCGCAAGCTTCGTCGGTTTAGGCCTTGCGTGGCTCTATCAGGTGCTAGGCGGATGGAGCCAGACTCCCTGGTGGAGTATCGCCTGCTTGCACACAGGACTGACTGTGCTTGCATTAGGATCGCAAGCACGTCTGCGACACGCCCTCCTCACGCGAGGTCGGACCTGGTGGGTCTGGGGACCGGCCCTACTGGTCTTGAATGGCGCTTGGCTCCTCACCCTTCTGAGCGGTGGCGACAAACATCTCCGCTTTGACCTCGCCCCTGAGACTCTCGCATGGATCGTTTGGATTCCACTGATTGAGGAGATTCTTTATCGCGGCGTACTCGCCCATGAACTGCAGAAACGGATTGGCTTGTGGCTTGGAGCCTACTGCTCTTCGCTGATCTTTGCACTGGCCCATGCGCCATTTCCAGAGAATTGGTCTCAGGCTTTAGCGATTCCTATCGGACCCTTTTTACTCGGTATGGCCTGTACCTTTGTCTATCAGAAAAGTGCGTCCCTCTGGTCGCCAGTCCTTTTGCATATGAGTTGCAATGCCACACCACTTCTCTTTCAAACCTTCGATCCACGTTGGCTCAGTTGGTTGCATTGGCTCTACAGCAAACCTTAAGAGAACCAGACTCCTTGCTGCTCGGATTTATGATATGTTAAAGAGAGTGAGGAGGAGTTTTGTTTATGTCTGATCCGAAGGGCCCTGAGTGGACCGATGCAGAGGCTAAGGCAAGCCTGACACCCGAGGAAGCGGCTAAGGAACGCATCAAACATATGTCGCGCGTCGTCTGCATCTGTAAGGGTATTCCTCTCGGTCGAGTGCTCGAAGGTCTGCCAGGGTGTGAGACCGTGCAGGACGTCAATCAAAAGGTAGGAACCGGAACCGGCGGATGCCAGGGCGAACGCTGTGGCCCTCGCATCAAAATCCTCATCAAGAAATACAGAGAACACAAAGGCAGCACCTGAATTATCAGGCGTCGAGATGAGCCGCTAGCAGGTTGGGAAGCTCGGCCATGGACTGAATCGTTGCCGATGGTTCACTATCAGCTTCGTACTGACCCGTCAGGACCTGGATCCCAGGAATGCCGGCCCGTCTCGCGCATTCCATGTCCGAAGCCTTGTCACCGACCAGAAAGCTGCGTGTCCAATCGATCTCAAAGTCTTCTGCCGCTTGTTCAAGAAGTCCTGTCGAGGGCTTGCGACACTGGCAGACGATGGCGTACATGAAGTCGCTCGCATCCGGATGATGCGGGCAAACATAGATCCCGTCGAGTCCAAAGCCTAGCTCGGAGCGAAGTTGCTCCTGAAGGGCGACATGAAAGCGCTCAACATCCTCAAGAGTGAAGTAAGAACGTGCCACACCTGATTGGTTGGTGACTGCAATCAAAAGATAGCCCCGTTCCTTGAGCCATCGAAGCGCCTCCAGGACCCCAGGAAGAATCTCGAGGTCCTCGGGTCGATAGACGTAGCCATGGTCGCGAATGAGCACACCATCTCGGTCGAGAAAGGCAGCCGGACGTTTAGTTCTGTTTTCTTCCATAGAGCCAGGTCCGATCGATCTCTTTCACGGCGAACTTGGCTGAGGCGAGCAGCACCTTACGATAGGAGCTCGAAATCTCAGCCTGAGCCTCACCTGAAGCGATCAGGTAATTGACTTCCTTGATGTACTTTTCGATCACCCAGAAGTCTTTGATGGGTATGAGCAACTCGATAACCTTCCCAATTTCATGATAGGAATCGATGTTTTTGCTCTGAAGATAAACCTGTTTTTTGCCACATACCAAAAACTTACGGATCATGGTTGACCTCTCTGCCTACCCTGAGCCGCGTATCGGTAAGAAAGCGGCTCAGTTAAGAGGTCTTCTCTGGGACCTCGGCCTTCGCTTCGGCAGCGTCCTCACCGGCACCCTCTTCAAAGTCATGCATGACGGAGTGGTAGATGCGGCGCCAGAGAGTGGTGTCCTTTCGCAGCCAAGCTTCGAATAGTTTGCGAGCGGCTCGGTTGACCATGGCCCGCTTCAAAAAGTAATCAGCAAATTCTTTGGTATCCTGACGCTTCTTCAGTTCGTCCACGTGCACGGGAAGCACCAGCAATTCCACGCCACGCGCACGCAGGATCAGTGAATTCTGGACGGCATATAACTCGACTGCTTGCACGAAAACCTCCCCAACACATCAGCGGCTCACAGGCCGGAAAAGTCAGACCGCGTCATGCTAGCAGAAATGACTAAAAACGCCCGCACAACGGAGTCAGGTTATAGCTTGAAGTCTTGCGGTAACCAAGTCCTAAGTCGGTTTACGAGTGCGACAGTTGGCGTCTTCTCCCGAAAACAACCCTTCGCCTTCCAGTCGCCCAGCAGCATTGTGGCGCGCCCGATAGACCTGGAAGGGGTAGGGACACTCCTTGGACTTCGGTTGATAACCCAGCACTTCCTTCAGAAAGAAGCCACGGAAAAACCGGAGCATCTGCTCGAAGTCTGGAAATAGCTCGGGAGCTATCACGAGATGACTGCAGTCGATCAGCAAGCTCCAGGCTGAGTGCCACTGCATGAGATTATTGGTCAGCTTGCTTTTGAGCGTGGCGAGCTTCTCCTTTGAGTCGAGTGTCACATCCGTTGCAAAACTGAGTTCGACAACATGCTGCCGGAAGTGATTCTGCAGTTGAATAGCTCCTCGAAAATCCAGAGGGACTCCCGTTTCCGTTTTCTTGCGGAGTCCAATCGCTTCCCAAGCAGCATCATCCGTCGGGAAGCTTTCGAAGGGTAGTACGCTAGCTAAATCGGGAGCTGCACCATACACAACGGCCCTTTTCAGAAAAAAACCGCTCAGAACTTTCTCCATGCGAGCGAAGGCACCTTTAACTGCTTCCCGATCGGCATGCTCAGCCAGCGAAAGTTCGCTCGCGTCGATCACGGACTTGTAAGGCGAGTGCCACGACTTGAGGGCATCCATCCAAAGTTGCCGCCAGCGCATCACGTCGTCTTCGCCAAGGAGTTCGGTAGCGAACTCAAACCGTTGCGACATAATCTTCTGTTGGTAGTCATGTTCAAAGCGGATCTGCATAGAAGAGCCTCTTAACTCGCCAACAGCGCATCGATGACGCGACGCATTTCGTTGGGATCGAGCGGACCGTTGTAGCGGCGCCCGTTGATGAATAGGGTCGGTGTTCCGGTTAGGCCCGATTCGTTACCCTGTCGGATATCGTCTTGAATCTTAGCGACGATATCCTTGGAATTCTGGCACTGGCTGATCTGTTCATCCGCAAGGCCTAGCTCTTTGGCCCAGGCCACAATTCGGGTCGCGTCGATGTTTTGCTGATTGTCAAAGGCCTTGTTCGCAAACTCCCAGAATCGACCGTAGGCGCCCACACAACGAGCCAAAACCGCTGTTTGGCAGGCGAAGGGGTGCATCGCACTTTGCATGCCGGGATTACAGGTTTTGTCCAGTGGGTAATTCTTGAAGACGACAAGGATACGGTCCCCATATTCAGCCGATAACTGCCGTAAAACCCGCGAGGCACTGGCACACGCTGGACATTGGAAATCGACATACTCGACGATTTTGACCTTGGCTTCATCAGAACCTTTTCGATAGTCCTCTCCCAGGCCGGAGTAAGCAGAATAGTCAATCTTTACGGAAGGGGACTCTTTGTTGTCGAGGGACGCCAAGGCAAGGGTGCCGCTGCTCGCGACCTGCTTCTGGAGATCTGCAATCTCCTCCCGAGTTTTCGGTACGTCGAGCGTGATGTTTTGCGTCCGGGAGGGCTTGAACATCTGGAACAAGGCCACACAGACGGCCAAGGCCATTACCACGTACCAGGCCCCGTTGGTGGCTTGCTTCAGATTGAAAGGTCGCGGCAGGGCTTCGCGACTGAAGAAGAGAATCGCTGCCTGCAGGAAAGTGATGGCGTAAATGCCCATACAGGTCGGGCAGAGCTTACCGATAGAAAAATGACTGATACCAGCCAGAGCGAGGGACACGACCACGCCGATCCCGACTAGAGCGGCGTAAGCCTGCAAGGCTTCGTCACGCATGCTTTCTTTGACGCGCGATACAATCAACAGAGCCAGCAGACCGAGGAAATAGCCAGCGCCATGCACGCCAAGCGGGTTGCCCCAGGGGTCCTCGCTGTACTTGCTGTTGGCAACTGAATCGCAACTCAAGGTGTCGTTGATGTTGCAGGCAAAACCACCCTCGCCTAGATACTTGAGTTCGATGTGGTGGTAGAGCGAATAGAGACTAATACCCAGACCAAGGACGGCCAGGACACTTCCCAGCAAGACTATCGTTTTAAGCTTTTCGTCACGGTTAGCAGTGGACACGCTTCGTCTCCTTTTCAGAGCGCATTTTCCGGTGGCCCTATGTTAGAAGAGGCCGGGGCGCGAGGCAAGCGGCTAGAACATGATGCGGCCAAGGAAGATACCGGGACGACAGGTCAGACAGAGCCTCCAGGCCTTCTTGGAAAAATCGTTGACAAGCACGGGGCTTTGAAGCATAACCCTCTACCTATCTTGCTCTTATGCAAGGTTTCTTTGAAAGATCAAATGGGGTCATAGCTCAGTTGGTAGAGCGCTACAATGGCATTGTAGAGGTCACGAGTTCGACTCTCGTTGGCTCCACTTTTCCCACTTCATCACCGCGTATCCTAGATCCAGTCGATTCGGCTTCCACTGAAGTTTGATGCGCCTGGTCCACGCGCTCGATTTGCGTACCCCCTTGTTACAATCTTCTTTCGCAACGACCTGGAAACGTCGCACCATGGGGACTGTTTCTCAAGCTATCCTCGCATCAGGACTGAAGAACCCTGCAGCAAATCGATTCGAGGTAGGGCTCGGCTATCGCTTTGAAGCTTCCCTTCGTGTGGCTTAAGTCCAGACGCAAAAAGTGCGCCTCCCACTCGACGGTTCATTCCATCCTTGTACCGGACCAGGTCCACCTTTTATCCCCCTCTTGTCGCGAAAAACCCTGACTTCAGTAGCGAGCACCAGTGAGCGTACAAGGCGGGGCTCAGGTATCTCCCAGGTCGGAGATAATCTCCTTGCCCATTATTGGCTAGAAGCTCGACACGGAACGTGTGATCATGTCAGAGGACCCACGAGGAGAGCGTATCATGGCAGAATTTGTGAAAGTCACAGTCCTGGAAGCCAACTTTCATGAGGAAGTTTTGGTAGGCAGGGAGATTTATCTCAATCTGGACGAAGTACGCATGATCCTCCAAAACGAGACCAATTCGATTTTGTTTTTCCAAAACGAAGACTGTCTCAAAGTCAAGCCACGTATTCCCGCTGAGCGACTGGTTGAGCAGAATCGTCTCCTGCTGCGAGACAATCATTCGAACATCTTGGATCAGTAGTTCGCGTCCAATCGCATCCCTTATCCATGAAGAAACCCCTTGGAGAATACCAAATCGCTATTCATCCCAGCCTTGTTCGCTCACTGGCCTTTGCTTCTGAAGACAGGGTTTTTCACGGTGCTTGATAAAAGTCTTAAGCCCCTTGCGAACCTCAGGTCCACTCGGGGCTTGAGAACTTTCTGCATCCCGCATGTCAGCTCTTACGGAACGCGCTTTCGTTTGGGTAGAAACACAGACTCGATCGTCTCACCGGCGTCCTTTATGAACCTTTTTTGATCACGAACTGCTGGACTCCCCATAGACCTTGAGCGAGGCTCAGGCGTCCCGATTGAAAATCATAATGAATTCGATCTTGGCTTTCTCGACCGTAGCCAAACCACCAGGAGAGCGGGACTTCATCAACCTCTTTCTCTGCAGCATCCTGAAGCCGGAGGGTAAGAGGCGCTAGCGCATCCTCTCTCTCCTGCAAGACCGAAGCTTTTTGTCCTATTTGTACGAGATAGGCCGCCCCACGTTCATCGACTGGGAGAACCTTCAACACCCTTGTATCCACATAAGTCTCGGCGTGACGCATGACAAAGCCCCTGCGCACAAAGCGCAACGAGCTATCGACACCCAGTCGCACAAGAAAGCGCGGGGTCCACTCCTGAGACTGTTCGACGAAGATCAAACCAATCGGGCTTACGAGCACTTCGCTGCGAGCCGTATCGAGAGCATAAACATCCTCGAGGGACGCTCCCTGGCCTCTCCAACGAAGCGATGTCAGGGTCTGAACGAGGTAGGGGTACTGGTACTCCATGGGCTGCCGCGGTTCACCATTCCTATCTTGCTCGAGTGACTGGGATTCTAAGCCTAAAAAGCGATCTTCGAGAGTGACAAGCTTCTGGCCCTGGAGAGACAGCGGCCTACCTGGGATGTTCACCGCATTTTGACAAACAAGCGCTAAGGTCTGGCGATCAAGTGCAACCATAAACTGTTTGGTCAGCCTATACTCAGCAAATGCGGTGCCGTCGCTTTGCACGGGTCGCGCATAGCTCACCATAAGCTGCCCTCCCAACTCGATAATCGTCAGATCCTCATAGTCTTTTGGCAAACAGTCGAGCAAGCCACTTACATCTTTGTTGTCAAGGCCTACCCCTTGTCCCTGCACCAGCCGCAACTGGCGACCACTTGCGATTAAATATCGATCTTGCTCAAGATGGAAGACCTCGGGTAGCGTCCAACCGTACCAAGGTCCAAATTTGCCAATGAAAGGTATCGGCCCCATAGCGTCGTTCCGATCCCAGCTTGTACTCACGATCTGAGCTGTGGGTGCAAATCCGACTTTCGCTTGGAGATGGACCCGATGGAATTCGAATCGCTGTTGCCAAGAATCATCTTTGACAGCTTGAATATTCCGTGTCGTCAGAACCATCAAATCCCCGTCTTTCGACAGTATAAATGTCTCGAAGCGACCTTCGAGCTCGATGCTCAAGACCATACGAGCCTTCTCGGCATCACCGTCACCGGCAGCGACCAAACGTAATTCAGTTTGGTTCTGTAAGACATCCATCGAGTCCCGAGCGATCATCTGGACTCCATAGGCTTTGCCACCGACCTGCACCTGAGTGTAGGCAACAATGTCACGAGCAAGTTCCAGAGTAGAGACCGACTCAATAAAGCGGTCGGACGTAGCAGCAGTATCCCATCCTGTATCAAATGTACTCAGCGACCGATCGGTCAGCGTGTGGATCCGGTCGATCTCTGGATTATTGAAGACTCGACGCAGCCAACTGGCATCGGCTGTTAGGAAGCCGCCCTCCTTCAGCTGCATACCAGTCGCAGCCGCTAGATCAAAGCTCACAATCTTGCCACCGCTCCGGTAGTGCTCACCCCCCATATAAGCCGGAAATAGCACCAAACCACGACCATTGTCCTGCACCTTCACCTGGATTGTCTTATCGGTATCGTTGAAGTAGGCCCAAAGCTGGGGATCGTCCAATGTGATTTGGTCCAGTTTTGTGACAGCAGGACTTCCCTCTCCGCTCTCGTGAGGCAATTCGAAAAGCATCGCCTGAGCCTGACGTCGTCCTTCACCAAGCGCTGGGACAATCCAACCAAGACTTAGGATAAAGTCTCGTCCCTGAAATTGAAGAGGTATCGCCCGTTCCATCCATCCTTCAAACAGCGTGCGGCCTAGATAGCGTAACTCATTCGCCGGTCGACTGATATCAAAGACATCGAGAGGATCGACTTGATTGGCAGGTACCCAGAAGACGTAAAGTCGGTTTCCAAGAAAACGAACATCCTGGAGGTCAGCATGCAAACCACTGGTATCCCCGACAGACACCACCTGGTCGGGCAGGGTTTTCACCAATCGACCATCGTCCTCTTTTACGAACCAACCCTTAAGGCCATACAGAGGATCACGACTCAAAAGATCGCCATAGGACTGAGGATCCGCTCCATGGGGAATAGAGCGCATCGATCGCTCCCACCACAGCTGACGGAACTGAGCCTCCCGACTGTCGATGACTTTCGCGTGTTCATCCGGCAGACTAAAACTCTCGACACTGACTTTGCGAATCTGTCGCCCATCTGGATCCTTCACCCAAGCATTACTGACGACAATCAAAGTCCCATCTTTGATAGTGGTCGCCGATCGTTCTCGAATATCGCCTTTAGCCGTAACCATCATGACGGGCAGGACCTGACCTTTTGGATCCGAAATATCGACCAACTCTATCGTACTCTTCCTATCGCGCCAGATGAAGGGATTGGAGTCAAGAATGGAGACGAGATAGTATTTCAGTTGGCCGTTCACGAAAGTTTCGACGATATTCATTGTATCCAGCGATCTAATCGGGAGCGACAAAGCGTAGGATTGGACCTGTTCAAGTTTCCCAGGCTTCAAGCGATAGGACGTGACCCAACCCTGGCCGTTCGCAGCAGTTTGGTCGTAAGTCCAGCGACTGCTCGCCACGTATAGGACGTCACCCACAAGACGGGAATCGGCGATATCCCCCTGCACGTCCATGCTCGCAAGCTGACGGGGATGTTCAGGTTCAGCGACCGAGTAAACAGTAAGACGCCCCTGGGGCCCCATTCGATAGTCGGCGCTCCATCGACGTCCCAGCACGACGAGCTGCATGTTCGCGGCATCGAAATACATCTCGATCGATTCGTCGCCAGTCGCAGGCGCCCGACTCAAGAGTCTTGGCGCTTCGGGTCCCTGGCTGAAATCAATGACCTGAAGACCTCTGTAATCGTTCAGCACATAAAGAAGGTGAGAATCCTTGGGCCCCACCTTGAACAAGTCGGCCTCTTGAATCGCTCGACTCCCTTCTGCGTTCTGCCCCTTTCCTAACCCAACTCCTTCTGCAAGCATCCGCCTGGGAGCGAAGTTAACGAATTCGGCCTGTCCCCGATAACGCTGGAGCTGCGCTGCGAGTGACTCTGGATGATTGGGTCTTGGATCAAGAGCATCAGCCACCGACCGCAGCGCCTGCCCGTCATCGGAATCAGGCGAGCAAGCTGAAAGCCAGGCAAAGCTGGTAAAAAATAAACAGAGAGTGTAGATCTTGAGCCATTTCATGACGATTCTCCTTGCTGATTCACTAGGGCCAACGCGGCATCTCCTAGTGTGAACCGATAGGGAAGCACTTAGCTTTCTTCTAACACAGCTCAGCAGAGAGTGGAGTGCTTTGGCTAGCCAGTTGAGAGCTGATGGGCAATCTCAAGAAGATATTCTGCAAAAAACGTATGATTAGCGAGCAGGATATTCATCGATCGGCTCACAGCTCATCGGCTCCACCGTCACTTCATTTCTGAGAGAATGAACAGAGCGGACGAGCCCCAGTAGCTAGACCGCTAGCTAGTGCCTGTCCTGAAATGCCCGTTTAAACATTCAGAAATAGTTTCGAGGCTACACGTGCAAAGTTTTGAAGCCCTGACATGCCGCCCGGAAGGAACAGAGGGTGTTTATGTAACGACGACTATGGGGTGGATCTGGACGCGCACTCGCTCCATGCTAGAGGGCCGACTGCTAGCAGCTTCCCGCAGTCCCATAGTGACTCAATTGGTGAATTAATTATCATCCTTTACAGATACTTACAGAAAATCGTCAATAGCGACCGTTCACCTCCGATAGTTCTCCTAAGGGAGAAGCATGGAGCTGGGAGAAAAGCGTATGTTTTCCGCTGCAGAGGAACGTATCGACGAAGGATTAGGTGCGGCAAGCGTCGGCTTCGGGCTCATGGTTGCCGACGGTAGGGAAAAGTCGATCGACTACACGCTCTTTGAAGTGTCGCACCATAGCATTGGCATGATATCGAGTGACACCCTTGAGGTCGGACAGAGGGTTACCATAGAGCACAGGGAGAGCACCAACTTTCCGCTGCTTGTTTACCAAATCGTACCAAAGCGAAATCTGCCGGAAGGATTCAAGCGTTACCGCCTCATTTGTCTCGATCCCGGTATCAATTTCGAAAAAATGCTGCCGGAGTCCAACCATCGCAAAACTGCGCTGTCCACGAGACAGCATTATCATATCCGTTTCGCACGCTTCCCGACCGACATCCCACTCGCGGTCGACGCCCGAACGTTCGGTGCAGCTCAGTCTTACTTGATGAAGACGATCAACATTTCAAAGTCAGGTTTTCTTTTGGCCACCCCTCAGGGCTTCGGGGTCCCCTTTCACGAAACAACCTTACTCGAACTCAAACTTGCCCTCGAAGAAGGCCAAAAAGTGCAGTGCCTTGGAAAAGTCATCCGCTATGAGGTCGACTTCGAAAAAAAGATCAAACGCTACGGCGTCAACGTTTGTGAAATTACACCTGAGGACTGGGAGCGCTACACCTCGTTCGTCGAGGACATCGAACACCGTAAGAATAGGCAGATTTTTCGCCAACTGCGTATTCCCATGCCCTTTTGAACCCAAGATTCCGTCCGGTGGGCTCACGCCTGCCGAAAGCACTTTGAAGCCGAGGCAACGCTTGCTATAGTTTCGCAGGAATCAGCCTTACCTTGGCGAACAAGCGTTACGGAAGGGGTCATGCTATGCTGCACCAGCACAACACGTCCGGGGAAATCGTTCCAGTCTCGTCTCACCCTTCCGTGCCTGTGACCCAACCCCCGGGAGAATTTCGCTTGGACTTGCTTGCGCGGCAGGATCAGTTTTTTCAGAGCGGTCGTACCCGGGAGATTGCGTATCGCCTGGAGCAACTTCAACGTCTGAAAGCTGCTATCAAAGAGCGAGAACAAGAGATCATGGCGGCTCTTTATGACGATCTTCGCAAACATCCGACCGAAGCTTATATGACCGAAATCGGCATTGTGTATGCCGAAATCACCGAAGTCTTGAAGAATCTAAAGAGTTGGGCACGCCCGCAAAAGATCGCCTCGCCTTTGGGCTTTTGGCCAGCGAAAGCCGAGATTCTGCGGGAACCCTACGGTCGTGTCCTGATCATTAGTCCGTGGAATTATCCCCTTCAGCTCGCTCTAGCACCTTTGATCGGAGCGATCGCTGCTGGTAATGTGGTCGTCGTGAAACCGTCGGAGCTGGCCCCTGCGACCGCACGCGTCCTTTATCGCCTTATTGGCGAGACATTTCCACCCGAGCTCTGTTCGGTGGTGGAAGGTGGTGCCGAAGTCAGTCAAAAACTGCTTGATCAAAGATGGGATCACATCTTTTTTACCGGCAGTACCTCCATAGGAAAGATCGTCGCCCAGGCCGCCGCTCGCCATCTGACTCCGTGTGTTCTGGAGCTCGGTGGCAAGAGTCCCTGTATCATCACAGCTCAAGCCAATCTCGACACGGCTGCGCGCCGGGTTGTATTTGGCAAGTTCCTCAACTCGGGCCAAACCTGTGTTGCACCCGACTATATTCTTGTCGAAAGCTCCATACGCGAAGCTTTTATCAGCCGACTGAAGTCTGAGATCACCACACTATTCGGCTCGTCCCTGCTTGATAACGAGCAATTGCCCCGTATCATCAGCGCCCGGCACTTTCAGAGGCTTCAAGGACTAATCGAACCTCAGCGCGTTATCTTCGGAGGTCAGAGCGATGCGGGGCGACTGCTGATCGCCCCAACTCTGATGGACGGAGTCGACGCCAATGACCCGGTGATGCAGGAGGAGATTTTCGGACCCATCTTGCCAATCCTCACGATACGGAACATTGAGGAGGCCAAGAATTTCATTGCGCAACGCGATCGTCCTTTGGCCCTATACCTCTTTTCTGATGACCGTCGCGAACAAAAACTGATACTTGAAGGGTTGAGCTTTGGGGGCGGTTGTATTAATGATACTCTGCTTCATGTAGGCATACCTGATCTTCCCTTCGGCGGCGTAGGCGCCAGTGGTCTTGGTAACTACCACGGCCGCTACAGCTTCGAATGCTTCACGCATCAAAAGTCGATCGTGCGAAACAGCAGCCGGATAGACTTTGCTTTCCGGTATCAACCTTGGACTCAGTTCAAGGATAAGCTCTTCCGGCTCTTTCTCCGCTAAGTCTCGTTGATTTTGATAAGCAACCCTCCGGAGACTCCTAGCGGACCTCCGTTCTCTTACTCTATGGGAGATAGTCATGCTGGACACGTTTCGTCGTGAGATTCAAGCCTGGTTGGCGGCTAACTGTCCCGCCTCCATGCGAACACCAATGACCGAGGATGACATCGTCTGGGGCGGCAGGAATCCGAGCTTTCCCAGCCAAGACGCTAAAGTCTGGCTCGAGCGCATGGCGGTCAGAGGCTGGACGGTACCTGAATGGCCTCAGGAATACGGTGGCGGTGGACTGAGCCCCGAGGAAGCCCGTATCCTCCGTGAGGAGATGCAACGCCTGGGCTGTCGACCACCACTCTACAGTTTTGGAATCTGGATGTTGGGGCCTGTCCTCTTACGCTATGGAACCGAAGCTCAAAAGAAAAGCTTCTTGCCACCGATCGCCCGTGCGGAGATAAGGTGGGCACAAGGTTACAGTGAACCTGATGCTGGCTCTGATCTCGCTCATCTTCAGACACGCGCAGAAAAGCGAGGTGATGACTTCATCATCAATGGCTCCAAGGTATGGACTTCCTATGCGGATGAATCTGATTGGATCTTTTGTTTGGTCCGCACTGATCCCCAAGCTCTCAAACAAAAAGGCATCAGCTTTCTTCTGATCGACATGAAGCAGCCTGGCATTAAAGCGGAACCGATTCGACTTATCAGCGGAGCTTCACCTTTCTGTGAAGTTTTCTTCAAAGATGCCCGGACACCGGCCCACAATCTCGTCGGACCTTTGAATGGCGGTTGGCAAATTGCCAAGGATCTGCTTACTCACGAACGCCAGGCGATCAGTACCATCGGTCAAAAGCCAGACGAACAATCTCTCGAAGCATTCTGTGCAGAAAAGCTTGGTATGATCGATGGTCAACTCGCCGACCCTGGATTCCGCGACCGTCTCAGCGCGTGGCATATGGACCATGCTGCCTTCCAACTCACGCTCGAACGAGAAGCTGCTTTGCAACGAGCGGGGCATTCTCCTGGCCCTACTTCTTCTATCTTTAAGTACGTAGGTAGCGAGCTAAATAAGCGAAAGTTTGAACTGATGATGGAGGCCTCAGGCTTTGGTAGCTTGATCTGGGAAGGCACAGGTTCCGCAAGGGAGCTGCAGCTCAATCGAGAATGGCTGCGGTCGAAAGGCAATTCGATTGAAGGTGGGACGAGTGAGATTCAGCTCAATGTCATTGCCAAACGCGTCCTTGGACTACCTTAATCGACGAAGAACAGAGGAATCGATCTATGCAGTGGGAATGGAGTGACGAAGAAAAGATGCTGCGCACAGCAGCCGAAGACTTTTTTAGGAAGAAAGTGCCTGTTAACTTCTTGCGCGAGGTACGGTCCGACCCGAACCGTTATCCCGACCTCATACGGGAACTTTGGCAAGATATGGCCAATATGGGATGGAGTGGGATCCTGATTCCGGAGGCCTATGGAGGTCTCGCCTTCGGATTTCGAGGACTCGGAATGATCATGGAAGCTGCGGGCCACACCTTAGCTCCGACACCTCTCTTAGCCAGTGTCGCCTGTGCCGGGAGCTTAATCGAGACGATCGGCTTGGACAGTCAAAAGCAGGAGATGCTACCGGCACTTGCAGAAGGTCGCACTCTATTGACTGTAGCTCATGAGGAAGGCGATCGCTTTGGTTCAAAGTCCTGTAAAGCCAGGGCAACTCCCGAGCGAGAGGGCTACAAGCTCCAGGGCGAAAAAACGATGGTCATTGATGGCACTCTAGTGGACGGTTTCCTTGTGTTGGCGAACTTACCGACTGGAGATCAAGCCTGGTTTTTGGTCGCTCGACGCGACGACGGGCTCGAGCTCAAGCCCTTTCAACTGCTCGATGGCCGACCTGCCTGCAAGCTGAGCCTGCGTGACGTCCGCGTGCCAGCGCAGTCTCGCCTTGGAGGCGAAGCAGCAGACGGGACAGCTCAGGATCTTTTGCTCGATAGTGCTAGCGCGTGTCTATCGGCTGAAATGTTCGGAGCCGCTCGTGAAGCGTTCCAGATGACTCTTGCGTATCTGAAACAGCGCGTCCAATTTGGAGTGCCTATCGGATCTTTCCAGGCTCTCCAGCATCGGATGGCTCAGATGTATAGCGAACTCGAACTTTGCCAGACTGTGGTCCAAAGAGCACTGACGGCACTCGATCAACGGGACCCGCAAAGGTCAGCATGGGCGAGCCTCGCTAAAGCGAAGACGGCTGAAGTGTTCCAGCACGTTGCACGCGAGGCTATCCAGCTGCACGGAGGGATTGGGATGACCGATGAACATCCTATCGGATTTTTTCTGAAGCGGGCGAGAATCAATACAGAATGGTATGGTAGCCCCGCCTTCCATCGCGACCGTTATGCTCGTTTGCATGGATTTTGAAAGAGCTGACGAATGATCGATCAGTGTCCTCTCCGAGGAGATGGTCGATCACTCCTCGACCGAGGACCCGATGGTAAGAGGCTCAAAAACACCCTCTCGCCCCTCCCTAGGAATGCTAGTGCTGGCCTCTCTTTATCACAAAACGTGGGTTCTCAACAAGCCATCCCATGCCGCTTGCAGCGTTCGATCTCCTAGCTTCGCGTGTCTAGACACAGCCCATAGGCATCGTTGCATCAACATGCTCGGCTCCGCATAGATCGCATGTCTACTCTGGGCTTCGGAGCTGTATGTGCTTACACTCTGGACCACTTTTGAACGTTTGAAACGACATTTCAGGACGAACACGAGCTTCTTTGGCCATCGCCTGTTCTCTTCAATCGTCTTGAGCGCGCTATGTTTTCTTGGTCCGCGCTCAGATACCGAACAAAAGCCTGCGCCAAAGGATCTGCTCTCTCGGCGTAGGCCTCGGCCTGAGGGGCAATCTCCTGCCCGTCAGCAGCTAAAACGAGTATCTCACGAAAGCGTCCCCGCTCGAGGAGCACCTCCTCGGATATCAAACGATACCCCCGATCCCGGAGATAGGCCCGGAGAGGAGGTGTCTTTTGCTGTGGAGCAATAATGAGACGATGTACTCCCATTCCGTCTGGAAATAAGGCATTAAGGATGCGAATCGCACAAGGAATTCCGACTCCAGCCAGGACAAAGTCACTCGTTCGAGCAGGATGGGGAACTTCCTCGGCTTTTGCTTGCCAAATCAGAAAGTCCTTGCCGAGCTGTTCCCGGAAGGGAGCGAGACGCTCCCGAAGACGGAGGATGACGGTCGCGCTCTGATCCACAAAATGGACAGGAGTCGATCCTCTCTGTTCGTAAGCTCTTTGTCCAATCAGTCCATGATCACAGCAGAGATCATAGAGGGGTACCCCCGGCCTTACCGATCGTACGATAGCCTCGATCCGTGCGCTCATAGAGGTCCCATGAAGCCCGAGGCCCACCATTGCCTACGGAGCTCAAAGCCAACCATGCCGGCCGATACCGCCACATTCAACGAGTTCTTCAGGCCCTGACAGGGGATCTCGATCGTTCCAGCACAGAGTTGAAGAAGGTCAGGTTCGAGTCCATAGCGCTCATTTCCAAAAAGCAGAGCCACCTCCTGTTGGGGGAATCCAAAGCGCTCAAGCGGCGTCGCTTGGTCGGCTGTTTCAAGGGCAAAGACGGGTACTCCGCGCGCTTGAAGTTGCAGGAGCAAGTCCTTCGCATGGGCGTGCCACTCCCAATCGATGGCATCTTGGGCGCCTAAAGCAGCCTTTGCGACTTTGTCTTGATCCGGACGAGCTGTGTAACCGCAGAGATAAACGCGCTGAAAACCAAGTCCATCGGCTAATCGCAGGATTGATCCCACATTGAATGCGGAGCGAATATTGTCGAGGATCAAGCCCACGGGAAGACGCGCAGGGGCTCCCGCACGCTCCTTATCCGTCATCCGTACCAAAAAGTCAGCATCCTGCACAAGCCGACCATGCTGCCTTTCGACGGGCACAAAAATAGCGAGAAATTGCTGATAACTGGGATCATCGGGCAACTTACGGGCCAGATGTGCAAGCTCCCGAACCTTGGCGCCTCGGTGCAGAGACAAGGCATCGAGTCGATCCTGAAGCTCGGCCAAAGCCCGCTTGCGCGCTACCTCGTCGCCCCACACCTGCTCAACAGCCAAGATCTGATCGAGCAGAGCCCTGAGAGCCATGGCTTCGTTAAGCTCGAGAAAAGCACGCAAACTGGTCACGGATCAATCTCCCTACTCAATTGATCCGTTGGCCAGGAACGGCATTCGCATCGGGAAAGAGCAGAGCAAGCTTATCGCCGTCTCCTGACGCAAGCACCATCCCTTCGCTAACCCCGAACTTCATCTTGCGCGGGGTCAGATTAGCAACCATGACAGTTAACTTTCCGACCAGGTCTTCGGGCTTATAAGTGGCCTTGATACCGGAAAACACATTCCGTGTGACACCTCCACCCAAATCCAAGGTGAGCTGCAGAAGTTTTGCTGCCCCCTCGACTTCTTTGGCCTCCGAGATGCGAACAATCCGCAGATCGACTTTCTGGAAATCATCGATGCTTATCGTTGGGGCTAGGTCGAGCTCATCCAAGCTTGCTGCAGTCTTTTGAGACACCTTTTCCGCTCCGCCCCCCTTGGCTGGAGCCACTGATGGAACACTGGCTACCGGATTCAAGTCACGTGTCTCTTCGAGAATTTTTTCAACCTGACTCATTTCTACCCGTTTCAAAAGATGTTCAAAGGGTGCTAAGGTGTGGAACTCGAGGATCTGCTGCGCACTCGACCACACGTACGCTTGCTCCTGAAACAAAGCCTCGACGCGAGCTGCATAAGTCGGCAGGATCGGTTTGAGGTAGATCGCCATGATACGGAATAGATTCAGGATACCAGTCAGGACCTGGACGGTCGCACCGGGATCGGTCTTCACCAGCTTCCAAGGTTCATGCGCATCGAAGTACTTGTTAGCCTCGTCGGCAATGGTCCGGATGGAGATCAGAGCTTTTGCATAATCGCGCGCCTCATAGTGAGCGGCTATATCCTGACCCAAAACCTGAGCCGCCTTGACAAGACGTTGGCCGTCTGGAGATAACTGCCCCATCTGACTCACCATCTTCTGCAGCATCTGAGCTCCCCGGGAGGCTACATTGGTGATCTTGCCGATAAGGTCAGAGTTGACGCGCGAGACGAAGTCTTCGAAGTTCAGATCGATATCATCGATCGAAGCGCTCATTTTGCATGCCAGATAGTAGCGCAGGTAGCTAGGGTCCAGGTGCTTGCGGAAGGTCCTCGCGGTAATGGCCGTACCGCGCGACTTGCTCATCTTGGCCCCGTTGACCTGCAGCATGCCATGTACCATCACCTCATTCGGCGTTGCAAGACTCGAAGCTTTGAGCATCGACGGCCAGAAGAGAGCATGATGGTAAACAATATCCTTACCGATGCAATGATATCGCTCAAATTCCGGGTCGTTCCAATACGATTCGAAATGTCCCCCCCGTTGCTTCGCCCACTCATCGAGCGAGGCGAGGTAGCCAACCGGGGCATCGAACCACACATAGAAGTACTTGCCTGGGTGAGCTGGAATCTCAAATCCAAAGTAGGGTGCATCGCGTGAAATACACCACGATTGCAGATCCGAAGCGAGCCATTCGTTGAGCTTTCTAGCAATCTCGGGACTGGTATGGCTCACAACCCAATCCTTGAGAAAAGCTTTGAAGTCGTTCAGCTTCACAAACACATGCTCGCTATCGCGAACCACCGGCTTATTGCCACAAATCGCACAGAAGGGAGCTTTGAGTTCGTGTGTCGCATAAACTGCACCACATACTTCGCAACCATCCCCGTACTGATCAGCTGCTCCACAGCGCGGACAAGTGCCTTTGATGAAGCGATCGGGCAAAAACATTTGATCATGCTCGCAGTATGACTGCTGAAGCGTCCGCGTCTCGATATGTCCATTCTTTTCGAGAGCAAGATAGATGCGATTGGAAATCGCCTGGTTTGAAGGGCTGTTAGTCGACCCGTAATGATCAAACTGGATATCAAAACCGGCAAAGTCTTCTAGATGCTCGGTCTTCGAAGATGCGATAAGGGTCTCGGGTGTCACACCCATTTTCTTGGCACTCAACATGATCGGAGTACCGTGGGTATCGTCGGCACAGATGAAATAGCAATCGTGGCCGCGCATCTTTTGAAAGCGGACCCAAAAATCAACCATGCAGTGTTCAACCAGGTGACCGATGTGGATGGACCCGTTCGCATAGGGCAGGGCCGCTGTGATGATGATCTTACGCTTGCCAGTCATGCTCGATCCTTTGCTCTTCAATGCGCCCACATGACGCAAATATGGGTTGACGAGGGCTTACTATACGTCAATGCTCGGAAGACGAAAAGGCTGCTTGAGCAAGGCTGACAAGTTGGATCAATATGTCATTTTGTCTTTTTTAAGAGTTGAACCTCAGGGCCAAGGCGTTCTGCTGAGCTCAGACCGTGGGACTGCCGCTCGATGGCTCACGATCCTCGACGCTTGCTGGCCTGCTCCTCGGGCTGATAGCACAGAGGATCCTCAGGCCATGCGTGTTTGGGATATCGACGCTTCAGCTCTTTCTTCACCTCCTGATAACTTCCCAGCCAAAATCCGCGCAAGTCCTGGGTGATTTGAGCCGGTCGACGACTGGGAGCAAGGAGCTTAACAAGCAAAGGCTGCCGCCCCCCTACAATGCAGGGAGTATCGCTCTGACCAAAAAATTCTTGGATACGACCTTCGATCCAGGGTTCGCCCTCATCTTCGTAGTGGACTCGGAGGCGTCTGCCGTTGTTGAGTTGGATCATCTCAGGGCATAGGGTTTCTAGTTGGCGGAGATCCTGATAGTCTAACTGTTCCGCTATAGCCTGCCCAATATTCCGCTCAGCAAGCTCCGCGAGTGAACGCGCTCCTTCACAGAGGTGCAGCTGCAAAAGCTCCAGCATATCGCCTTCGAAGGTCGGCATATTGTGGGCGACGCCGTGTCGTTCGAGAAGAGTGAGCTTCTTGTGATAAGCTGCGAGCGGCGTTAGATCAGAAAAAGGAGACGGCCATCGTTCCCGTACCACCTGAAAGATAAGCTCACTGAGCTCTGCCGCTTCTGCTTGCTCCTGCACCTCTCGCAGGATGAGTTTGCCGTAAAGCCTACTTTGGATCTTGCGAGCCCGTCCTGTTTTTTCTTCGAGACGGACTTCAAGAGTATCCGATGACAGATGAAAGGGATCGGCTTCAAGCCAATGCGCTTCAACGGCTGTCGCGAAGGTGATACGTCCTCGTGTTCCCGTCTCGTCGTCAAGGTTCTCCATCGCTTCGATCGCCACTAGCCACTCAGCTTCACGCACCACCGAACCTTCGCTCAAGACGCCGCCGCGTCCCAGACAGAAGTTATAATTCCGCTGACGTTTGGCATGACTGGCTGGAAGCGGCCGATACTTAGCCACCCGATCGGCAAAACCGGCGAAAACTGCTTGCCGGAGCCCTGTCTCATCAAGACTCGTCAGATTCGAAAGAGGCCCGATACCTAGCGGTCGACGGAGCTTGTCATAGACCGTTCGAATCCTTTGCAGCTTACTCCGATCCCCAGACCAACGATAATCTCCGCGGCGCAGGAGCTGTAAGAACAGTTGGGCTTGGTAGCTGACATCACAAGGCCCCTGATCACGAGCTTTCTCGTCGCGACGCAGCAACATGCCTTCGTGGATCAACAGAGCTCCGAGCAGGCCTGCCTCGCCATGTCCCCGCTCCTGGGCTGCGAGAACCATACGTCCTAGACGGGGATGCAGAGGCAAGGCAGCCATCTGCTGCCCGTGCTCGGTCAATAACCCCTCGGGGGTCAGAGCACCGAGACGCTCAAGAAGCAGAATATTGTCAGCAAGAATTGCAGGATCGGGTGGCTCGAACCAAGGTAGCTGTTCCCAGGCTCGAGCTCGGTCAGTATAGATGGCCTGGAGCTCAAGCAGAGTCTGACACAGATCGATACGCAGGATTTCAGGCCGGGTGTAGCGAGAGCGGCCGCTAAAATCACTGCTGCTAAAGAGTCGGTAGCATACGCCAGCTGCGACCCGACCGGCGCGGCCCATCCGCTGAATGCAGGAGGCCTGGCTGATCCTCTGACGCTCAAGAGTGGGCAACCCACTCCAGGGTGCAAAGCCCGAGATCTTGGCCCAACCACTATCGATGACGCCGCGAATATTGGGCAAGGTCACCGATGTTTCGGCAACGTTGGTCGATAACACGACTTTACAACGGTCTTTGCGCTGTTGGAGCTGCCGATAGTTTCCGGATAATTCTGCCGTGAGGGGGATCACATCGAAGCCTGGATCACCCCCTTCCCCCAATCGTTGGGCACAGCTTTGAATCTCACTCAAACCGCTCAAAAACACCAGGATATTCCCCCCACAGCGAGGATCCTCGGTCATTGCCTGCACGGCTGAAGCGACTTGATCTTCCAGACTCTGCTGACTGCCCCCTGGACGATATTCGACGGCCACCGGAAAAGTCCGACCGGGTACTTCAAAGACACGACTGCCATCGAGATACGAGGCGAGCTGATCCTGATCCAGAGTCGCTGACATGACAAGCACCCTTAGATCCGATCGCTCTTCGAGCAATTGTCGCAGCATAGCCAAAGCCAGGTCGGTATGGATGTGACGCTCGTGAAACTCATCGAGAATCACGAGATCGAAATCTCTCAGCAGGCGATCCCCAAGCAATCTCCGAGTCAAAATTCCTTCTGTGACGAAGAGCAGCCGTGTCTCAGGACCAGCCTTCGATTCCAGGCGGATCTGATAACCCACAAGACGTCCCACGTCCTGGCCACTTTGCTGGGCCACCCACTCAGCCGCCAGGCGAGCTGCCAAGCGTCGCGGCTGCACCACAAGGATGCGCCGGAAATCTCCCAGCAAGGCCTGTGGAACGCGGGTGGTTTTTCCAGCACCTGGCTCCGCCTTAAGGATCACAAACGACGCTTCCTTCAGCGCCTGACGAATCGCCGGAATATAGGGATCGATTGGAAACTGTTCATCCATGTCACACTCGCGTCATGATACGATTGCCAGATTGGTAGCGACGCAGCCCACTCCGAAAAAGCAAGCAGGCCAGTACCAGGTAAACAAGACTCGCTCCCAACTGCCAAAGCCAGAGTTCAAGTCGCTCTTCCCTGAGGATCTGCACGGGTAAAAAACCGAGATAAGCGGCCGGCAAGACCGTAAACAGAAGACCACGGACCACCGTATCGTAGATATGCATCGGGTACATGGCGAAGGTGATGAGAAACTCGACGACTTGCCGGCTAAAACTTTCGAGTCGTGGGATCCAAAAGCTCAACGACGATAACAGTACCCCACTGGCAAGCAATACCAGAGCTCCACTTAGCATCAGCACGATAGCCAACAGTCCGCGACCACTCGTATAGCCCACACTCGCACCGATCAAAATCAAAGCCGTCGCAAGATCCCCCCACCCAGCGGCAAAGGATCGACTGCAAAGTGTCTGCAAGAGGACCGGCTTCGGCTGCGTCAGATAGCTATCCAAACCACCTTCTTCGATGAGTCGGGAGAGATTCCGCACACCTCCAAAAAGCACCACCGTTAGCCCATAGGCACCAGCAACGATTCCATAGAGGAGGGTAACGTCGGCATAGGTCCACCCTCGCACCTCTGGCACCTTACGAAAAAACAGCCACCAGAACATGAAGAAGATAAAGTTATTGGCGAGCATAAAGCTCATTTGCAGCAAAAACGATCGTTTGAGAGCCAAGCTTGCTCTTACATTCACCCCGATCAAAGTCCAAAAAAAAGACCAGAGTCGCATGCTCATCCTCCGATCCGTTCGAACGTCCGCTCTAACTTGGGCAGCAACAGTTTCACAAGTATGAGAGCACCGAGAAACCATCCCACCTGCAAAACCATGGCTTCTAGGGCCAGGGACATCTGGCCTTCGACAAGCGCCGTGGCCGGCAGAAAGAGCATCGCGGGAAATGGAGTGAACATGGCCAATCTTTCGAGCCAATCTGGATAAAAAGACAAAGGCAGCAGCAAACCTCCCAAAATGAAAATCGCCTTCTGCCAAATCCAAGCCAGTGGCTGCACGTCGAGCATCCAAAAGGCGAACAGACCCATGATGGTTTGAAAAATCATACCCAGCATAACAGCTGACCAAAGGAGTGGCACAAACAGTAGAAAGGTCCAAGGACCTGGTAAAAAACTTCCGCTCAAACCCCAAGCCAGACCCACCGCACCTCCACCGAGTATCAGAAAGTTAGCGAAACTATGTCCCAGTGCTTCCATATACTGACTGAGAGGATACGACCAGGGTTTCGAAAGCAGGGAGAATATCTGACCACTTTGAATATCTCGCTCCATCTCAACTTGCACGCCGTGCAAACTCAAGACCACCCATTCGGTGAGGGCCAGGTACCAGAGTAACTCTTTGTCTGTGAACTTCGATTGGGCAGAGCCCTCGAAGGCAACCTGCCAAAGGTGGGAGAAGATAAAGAGCAGAATCGCTAGGAAAAGCAGACGACCCAACAATTCTCCGCCTCGCTGCCGCACGGAGCCAAAGGAGAGAAGGAAAACGGCAGCATACTTACCCCAAGCTGGTTCACTTCTTTTCATGCGCCTCCTTATAGACCGCTTTGATGATCTCTTCGAGCGGCACTTCGCTGACGGTGATGTCACGCATGGGACCCATGGCCAAGACCATTCGGATGGCTTGATCGATGCTCAAGCGATTGCAGTCGACCAGGAGTTCCGCGACATAGGGCTGGCGCTTCAGGTAGACAATCGCTTCGTGCTCCAGGTTCCAAACCTCGTTCTCACTCGTCACTTTAAGCAAGCGTTTCCCAAAGAACCGAGATTTCAACTGGGTCAAATCTTCGTCGATCAGAAGCCGCCCCGCGTGAATAATCAAGACGCGATCACAAAGACTTTCGATATCCCCCGTATCATGCGAAGTCAGAAGGACCGTCATCCCATCTTGCCTTGACTGCTCTAAGACGAGATGCCTCATGGCTGCTTTGGCATGAACGTCAAGCCCGATGGTAGGTTCGTCCAGGAATAGAATTTGGGGTCGATGCAGAAGGGACGCCACCAGTTCGCAGCGCATTCGCTGCCCCAAGGAGAGCTGGCTCACGGGACGATCGAGCAGGTCGTGCACATCAAACACGCGGCAGAGTTCCTCCAGACGCGCGCGATAATGCTCACGCGTGAGCTCGTAGATATGGCGCTGCATCTGCAGACTCTCACGGACGGCCAGGTGATACCAGAGCTGACTCCGTTGCCCGAAAACCGTACCTATGTCGAGCGCCAAGCGGGTGCGCTCCTGCACCGGTACTCGCCCGAGGACAGAGACTCGGCCACTGCTGGGCGCCATGATCCCCGTCAGAATCTTGATGGTCGTCGACTTACCGGCTCCATTGGGCCCAATCAAGGCCACCCGTTCTCCGGCTTGGACCCGCAAATCGAGCCTATCGAGGGCCCCCAAAGCGATGGTCTGGGGTCGAAACCAGTGCCTAAGACCAGCCCAGACTCCGGTGGGAGGGGTGCGTGGCACCCGAAATATCTTGCTGACACTTTCGCAGATGATGACCTCGCCCATGTCCCTTTTCCTGTCTTTGCGCAATCCTGGACCCCCATGATAGGGCTCTGGGCCAAGGGAATCAAGGTCCTCGGGCGAGTGAGGCCAGTCTTTGCCTAGACGAGCTCCCGGAACCAAAAGTTTTTATGGTCAAAGCCTGGTCATAATGATAGACAGGACCCCCGTGACCACCAGCCCGGAGCTTTTCTTATGGAACGACACACCATTCACGTCAGCTATCGCTTGAACGGCATGCGGATCGACCACGCCATCGCCGAAGGTGTCCCGGGCCTCTCGCGCCGTCGCGCCAAAGCTATCATCGACATGGGAGGTGCCTATCTCAATAAAAAGCGGATACGCGTGGCCTCCCGCACCGTGGGCAAGGGCGATCAGATTGAAATCGAGTACAACCCGAGCCTTTTTGAAGCCAAAAAGAAAGAACAGCTAAGCCTCAAACCCGAGGACATCCTTTACGAGGACGAGGGCGTGATCGTGATCAACAAGCCTGCGCAACTCCCCTCGCAGGCGACTCGGGATCAGGCCATCTTGCATGTGATCCCGGTACTCGAAAAATACCGCGCAGCCCAGGGACTAGCCCCCGTCGACCTGCAGCTGGTCCACCGTCTTGACAAAGACACGACGGGCTGTCTGGTGATTGCCAAGGGCAAAGCTATGATGACTTTTCTCACCGATCAGTTTCGGGAGAAAACACTGGAAAAAACTTATCATGCTTTCTGTTTCGGACTAGCTAAGGGAGATTTCGAAGAGCGCTGTTTCCTCAGCGCGATCCAGCCCAATAATGGGAGGGTCAAGGTCATGAAATCAGGTGGCAAGATATCCCACACATGCTTTCAAGTACTGAAAAATTATCCAGCGCTTGGCATCTCCCTCATCAACTGCACACCTGTCACTGGGCGCAGTCATCAGATCCGGGTCCACTTGGAGAAGAATGGCCTCCCTATCATCGGCGACAAGGTCTACGGTGAAGGAATGCGCAAAGCTTTGTCCGACGAGCTGCTGCAAGCGGCCTCCCATCAGCTGTTGCACGCCGCGAGTCTACGTTTCCAAGTCGCTCCAGACGGTCCTTGGCAAACGGTATCGGCGCCCTATCCAGCGAGCTTTGCCCAGTTTCTGGCCCTAGCCGACGCCTACCAAAGCTGAATGGCGTCCATCCAGCGATTCCAGTAAACCTTCCAAAAAAAGCCAGGGGTGGTGGTGTAACCACTCCAGGACTTCACGATAGACCCCCTAGGACTCACCAAAAAATGCGACGGATAGGACTGGATGCCAAGAGCTGTTTCTTCTCGCACATGACCAAGAAGCACGGGCACTCGCAAGCCTGTCTCACTCACAAAAGTTCTGACCTCCCGAGGATCCTCCCAGCTTAAGGCTAGGGCCTGGACATGCACGTCCAGACTTTGCAAACGGTTGAGATTGGAGGCACTGAGTCGGCAAACGCCGCACCAGGGGGCGAAAACGTAGAGCAGCGTATACTGCCCCGCCGACCCAAAGCCAACTCGCTCCCCATCGAGAAGCGGTAGGCGCGAGATATCGATCGGCATCGACCCCTGCACCATCTTACGGGCCTGCCACCATTCAATACCAGACAGGAGTAGCAGAAAAAAAAGAATATCGCGCCCCAGACGGAGCAGACGAGCTTTCCAGAGCTTGACGTTCATGGGACAACCACTTGATTCAATCGGGCCTGAAAAGCTTTCAGATCAAAGCGAACAGGACGCAACTTAGCCTTCTCCTGCGAGCTCAAACCGGCAAAACGCTCCTCCACCCACCGAATCCGATCCTGGGTCAAAGGGTGGGTTGAAAAAAGGGCATTCATTCGCTCAAGCTTCTGACCCTCCGCATGCTGGGCCTCAAGTTCTCCCTTCTGGGCTCGGATCCGCTCAAAAAAACGACTCATACCCCGAGGGTCGACACCGGCTTGGACTAGGTAGCGAAATCCGACCTCGTCAGCTTGGGCTTCTTGAGTGCGGGAAAAACCGTTCTGGAGGAGCATCTGGCTCTGATGGAGGATGTAAGCCCCTAAGCCCGAAATGTCTCCCAGAAAGAAACTGACGATCGCAGCAAGACTGAGACTTTGGATCATCGACTTCACCACGTGCCGTTCGGTTGCGTGCGCAATTTCATGAGCGGCAACTCCCAAAATCTCTTCGGGACTGCCTGAAGCACGGAGCATGCCCGCATTGAAAATCAAGATACCTCCAGGAATTGCAAAGGCATTGAGAGCAGGTTCACGGCTGATATAGATACGAATCTTGGGTTGGGTGATCGCATTTTTCTCTAGCAAGGGTTCGAGCAGTCCCTCAAGCTGTCTTTGCAGCACAGCATCCCGCAAGGTGGCCTCGCTTGGAAGCACCGAGGGAAGGATCTGTTGTCCGAGCGAAGCCTCCATTTCGGGGGGAATGCGATCGACCAAGACATCGAGCAACTTGTCCTTCCATTCCAGAAGGCCGCAACCGCTCGTAAGAAAGCTGAGAAGCAGAAGATGCAGGACGGGACCAAGGCGATGACGCATAAAGGCGTTCCTCCGGCGAGATGTCAACTCCCGAGCATATCCAAGTGCGAAAGGGAACGCGAGCGGATTCGGCACAAAATGACTCAGCATCTAGCCCGGTCGAGTCGGTGCTGAGACGACTGGATCTTAGTCTCAGATGCTCGAGAGACGAGGGGCCTCACGAGTGAGACGAGAGCCGCGACTGTTTCACCTGCCGACGATGCTCCCTCACGACCTGGATGCCGGTGATAAGGACAAGCGTCACAAACACAGCGCCAGTGGCCGCATCGACCCAGAGATCGGGCCATTGGAACCCTAGGCGATTCCGGAGAATATACTGGATATAGGATGGCGGTAACGGGCTCTCACCCAAGGCACGCTTCACATCCCAGTGCCAGTCGGTGAGGAAGCAGTAGCCCCAGCCAAACCACCAACCGAGTCCAAGCCAAGAGAGGCTCGTAAGCCCGAGGACCCAGCGCTGAAGCCAACGGGTTGCTGGAAAGATCCAGCCCAGGACGTTGATGCCAATCACACCCAGGTGAACGACCATCAGCAGGACATCGAGGGCTTGCAGTTGCCACTGGGTCAAAGCCATGGAATCTCCAGGCACACGCGGTGCCATCGATCATCGTGAAGGAGACGGCTTCTGTTTCGGCCGCTTCTGCTTGGAACTCTTCGACCGCGTTTGAGTTTGGCCGGATCCTTTGCCAGTCGATTGCGTCTTGGGATGCGACTTCGCTTGCCGAGATCCCTTGGCCTGGGTGGGACCTTGTTTACCCTCACCTGGCTCGCTCGAAGGCTCCTGCTTCGCCGAGCTCGTCGACCCCTTGCGGGCTCCCGTGGTCGGCTTACTCCAGGTTTGACCTCTTAGGAGTTCGGGACCGCTCTCGGGCTTTTTCTTTCCAAGCCCATCTGGGCTACATAAAAGATAATCGAAATCCCGGCGAGGATCGCGTCCACGAGGCAGTAAGGGACGACCCACGACAATCTCCTGGCTGGTGCCGGGTCGACGAACCAAAAGATTTTGCTCTAGGTCTGGACTCACAAACAGATAAGCGCTGCACCCGATTCGCTGTCGATCGATTTCAAGCAGACGATCGATCGTCCGCATAAGCGGGGGTCGCTCCCAAGCGAATTCGCTGTAGCACCAGTCGCGACTGCGTTCGAGCATCGGGCAGCTTTCGCTGTGGGGACAAGGATAGAGGACCCGATAGCCCATTTGCAAGAGCTCTTCACGAAGTTCCATAGCACCACGCGCCAGGTCTTGGTTCGCTGGTTCGACGAGAGTGATAATCCGTCGTCCCTGCTGCAAACCCGCTGCGAGATAACGGAGCAGCAGCTGGGTGGTTCGAGGATTGGCGACGATCTCATTCCAGACATAACCGAGTTGATACCAGACGGGTCCTGCTATCGGACCTTGGGTGAGTTCGCGGCTGAGATATTCGTCGAGTTTCTGTCGCCTCGTGACAATCTCCTGCTCCTCTCCCAGCAGGCCCTTGTGACCATGAATCGCCACATCCAAGAAGGCTTGGTTTTTGTCCACCAGCTCGATCGCCAGCGCAAGCTGAGAGCGCTGCTGAAGGAGTTCACCCGCTGTGATCTGACTCAAAGCGGCCGTTCCGGCTCCGAGATCTACCAGTCGCAGCGAGTCAGCCTCAGCCAGGAACGAGAGCAAACCCGAGCGATTTTCGACTCGCTCGAGCACTCCAAGCGTCCTTGCCTGATTGGCGAGATGAAAGCCCAGGAGGTAAACAAGAGCCTCCTTCTTCGGATCCATCAGGTACCGAGCCACTTCGGCTCGCTCTGTTGTAAAGGCTTCCCACAGCTGCACGAGATCGGCTCGCAGATCGGGGATCAGCGCGGCTACCAATTCAAGATCCGATAGCTCGGCCTTAGGCCGCGGCAAGTGCCGTGGCGCCCTCGCGAACTTCGACAGGGTCGCGGCCCAGTTGCTATAATAGCGGCGAGGGATATGGACTTGACCCCAGATGGGGTTCTGGTCTGGTTTTTTCGGCATGTTTATCCTTACTGAGCCCCGCCGTCTTGTCCAAAATCGTCAAGACAGCGATCGTGGGGCAACTATGACAGCGCTTATAGCCTGGCCTCTGGGCGAATGCAAAAGCGAAGGTCACTTTTTTGAGCTCTCGACTCTTCGAGCGAGGACTAGCCAGGGCGAACCTTCGATGCTAAGGTTCCGACGGCTGTCCACTTTCAGCTCGTGAGAGGTAAGGTCGTGAGCGAACAGGATCTCAAAGAACCCGCAACCAAGGCTCCCCTGCATATCAAAAAGCCGGAATGGCTGAAAACTAAAATTCCGAGCGGTGACGTCTTCTTCGACATCAAACGTGATTTACGCTCAAAAAACCTCTATACGGTGTGCGAAGAAGCTAAATGCCCTAACATAACAGAATGTTGGAGCACCAACACCGCGACCTTCATGATCCTCGGTGATACATGCACCCGCGCCTGCCGGTTTTGCAATGTCAAAACAGGCAACCCTCAGGGCTGGCTCGACCCCCACGAACCCGAGAAAACCGCCCAGAGTGTATCGCTTCTCAAACTGAAGTACGCTGTTTTGACCATGGTAGACAGAGACGATCTCGAGGATGGCGGGGCCGCACATATCAAACGGACCTTCGAAGCGATTCGGGAGCGAAGTCCCCACACACGGCTTGAATTTCTCGGTGGCGACTTTCAGGCCAAAGACAGTTCGCTCGAAGTCGTGCTCGCAGCGCGTCCTGACGTCTTCGCTCATAATCTCGAAACCGTCGAACGTCTGACACCAAGGGTCCGTGATGCACGAGCCTCCTATCGCCAATCGCTCGCTGTCTTGCGGCGGGTCAAACAGCTCGCCACGTACCCGATCTTCACCAAGAGTGCGCTTATGCTTGGTCTGGGAGAAACCCGTGATGAGGTCGTTGCAGCGCTCGGCGAGCTTCGTGAGCATGATGTTGATTTCATCACCATTGGTCAGTACATGCGGCCTTCGAAACGGCACTTAGCCATCAAAGAATTCGTCGAACCCGAGCGTTTCAACGAATTGGCTCAGATCGCCTACGAACTCGGCTTCCTGTCCTGTGCATCCGGCCCTCTCATCCGTTCGTCCTATCGGGCCAGCGAGTTCTTCGAGCAGGCCCTAGCCCGGCGTGAGGCACTTTCGCGTTGAAATCACGTCTGATCACCACCTTACTCGAAGCGGCACTCACGCTCATTCGGCTCTGGCCGTGCTCGTGGGTGGCTCCGCTCGCGGCCTGTTTTGGTCGCCTCGCACCCTATGCTTTGAAACGGGACAGTCGGCTGATAGCCAGTAATGTGCGACGAGTCTATGGCCTGCCAGAGCATAGTTCTTACTCGCGACGATTCCGGCAGCAGGTCTTCCAATCTCAGATGAACGTGATGCTCGAAACCTTCAAACACAATTTATCGACCGAGAGCTTGATGCATGTTGAAGGTCTCGACTCCTTGCGTGCTGCCATGCAGCAACTCACGGCCGAAGGCCGTGGGACGATTATCGTCACCGCTCACGCGGGCAGCTGGGAAATGGTTGCGGGCTCGGTAGCCCAAGCCAGTGGCAAGCGCTTTTACGCTCTAGCTAAACCTTCGAAGCTCCCCGAATTCACGCGTGTGCTCGGTCGACTGCGGGACGCCATGAACACCGAAGTGCTCTGGACCGATAACAAAAACATCCTGCGCGAGATGATCAAAATCCTCAAGGCCGGCGATCTACTCGGTTTCGTCATGGATCAAAAGCCCGAGGGCCGAGTCGGTCCCATCGTGGATTTTTTTGGACAGCCCACCGAGTTTGTGTCAGGTCCTGCTAAGCTGGCGATCCGGCACCAATGTCCTATACTTGCCGTTTTCTGTATGCGAACGGCACCCTGGCGATATAAGATCATATATCAGGTAGTCGCAGCCGCGAACCATGGCCTGAATGATGAGCAGGTTCTCACGCAGGCAATGGCGCATGCGATTGAGACCTGGATCCGGCACTATCCGGAGCAGTGGGTATGGAACTACAAACGCTGGCGTCAATCTCAAGACACCCCTGGGTCGTCCGCACTCGAGCTGTGTTCTCCAGTTTGATTCATCCTTTCCTTGCCCGCTACAGCGATGATGCCCTCATGATTTTGGCACTTCTGACGGCTTCCCCGGAGATACTCTCGCTGAGCGTCGGTGCTGTGGTAAGCCTATGGGGCTGGATCCTGATTCTTTGGCAAAGGGGCTACGATCTCCCGACCGGGCAAAGGGCGATCGTCGGGCCCTTCCGCTTCGTCCGCTATCCCCGGCTGCTTGCCCTCTGGTTTATTGCGATAGGACTGAGCCTCGCGGCACGCTCATTCCCAGCCCTGCTCTTTAGTCTCAGTCTATTGCCCCTGCTCTATCGCTACGGCATCAACTCCGAAGATAGGGTGCTGGAAAAAAACGATCTCGAGACCTACCGCTATCAGCAATACGTACCGGCCTTGGTGCCGACCCTTTTCCCGTACCGTCGACCGGGAGACGATCTCGAACTTCGATTCTCCTGGCGTCGCGCTCTCTTCAAGCAAGATGCCGAACTGAAGCATGCCCTGGTTGTGGTCCTTTTCGCTTGGCCCCTGCTCGTCTTTCGCCTGCAGACCTGGCTGCCGCATTGGGGGCTTTGGGTCGCAGCCGGAATCTGGCTCGCCATCCTTATAGGATGGGAGTTTTCCCGACATCGGCACCGCGGGGGCTTATCCACCCCATCAAAACGCCGATAAATCATCATCAATTTCGATGCCTTAGCGAAATTTGCCGGAACCGTAAAGGATTTTTGGTCCCCGCTGTTTTAGTTTCAAAAAAGCGAGTCGATAAGCCGGGAAACGCGTTAGGAGCATGGACACATGCAAACGTTTCCCAACAATCCGCAGCTCGACGAGGCGAACAAGTACATCTTTGTGAAAGCCTACGAGCGAGCTCGGACCATGATCGAAGAGTTGGTGGCAAACCCCACCTTTCGTGAAGACATGCTCCTGCATCTTCGACGCATCGAGCTCGCGACCAAGCTCGGATCGCTCGAAGAACTGCGAACGGTTTACGAGGCCCAGATCGAGCGAGAGCCTGATAATGCGACCATACGCATCGCTCTGATCTTCGTGGAGCAGCATGGCGAATTCATAGAGAACAAGGAAGCACTACTCCGTCTCCAGGCGCTTCTACGAACGTTAGGCCCCCATCCAGCGATCTACTATGGCATCGGCTTCTGCATGGAAATGGAGCAGAACCTCGAACGGGCGAAGTTCAATTACGAGCAATGTATCAATCAAGATCCCAATTGGTATCCTGGCTACTTCGGTTTGAGTCAGGTCTATTATCAGCTACAAGATGATAAGAAGGGCGATCAGTACTTTTTTCTCTTCGAAGAGATGGCTCCCTACAATGTGTATGGCAACTTCGAGACCCACCGTCGTCTATCTATAGAGTTTATGGATCGACGAGACTACAGCGAAGCAGAGGAGGCGATTCGCACCCTCTCCGAATGGTGGCTGGAAAATAAAGGTTTCTGTCCCCCTGAAATCCAGCTTTTCGAGCGGCTGGCCACAGCTCGTATCGCTGAGGCACACAACGACAGAGCTACGGCTGAGCAACGGAGATCTCAAGCAAAGCTCGTCACCCATCGTCTGCTCGACGATGAGTCAACCGGTGAAGGTGTCCTTTACTTCTCGGCCAAAGTCCTCGAAGAGTATGGAGAGTTCGCTCTCGCGATTGACATGTACCGGCGCATTCTCCGGGCTGAATCGACTAAACCGGAGTTGATTCAGAAAATTGGTGGTCAATTTCTTTCCATGGGTGAACTCGCCCTCGCGCATGAGCTCTTTAGTGAAGCTTATAAGACTCACCCGGATCAGCCAGAAATTCGCTTTTGTCTACTGGTTTCAAAGCTCAAAATAGCCAAGGTCAATGTAGAAGAGTATCTCATCAGTAAAGAGCGACTGAAAAAGCTGATTGAAAACCCGAACGACAAAGTCGAACTTCTGAGCCTCCTTCACGGTCTGGTCGCTAAGTTTCAGGAAGATCCCGATGTGCATGCCCATATGGGTGACGTCTATCTCCGGTTGGGAAACAAAGATAAAGCATCCAAGCATTTCCAGAAAATGTTTGAACTCGACAGCTACAGTCGCGTCACTACCTTGAAGTATGCAGCCTTTGCGATGCAATTCGGTGATGCTGACGAAGCCAAGCACCTGCTGGAACGGATCCAGGAACCCGAAAAACTCAACGAGGACGAACTTCAGGAACTGCTTTGGCTGCACGCCAACTACGAGTTCCGGAAGCAGGAGTACCCGAAATCGCTCGAGCGTCTCCATCGCGTCCTGGAACGCGACCCCTGGAATATCGCCTACCTTATCCTCCAGGTGCGTATTCTCACTGAGCTGGCTCGCGATAAGATTGGATTTGAATGGCTCGATCCGACTCTGAAGAAATTGGCCCAAGGTGACGAATCGGACCTCAACTGGACAGATTATGACAACAAGACGAGGCAGCTCGCCGCAGGCCGACAGATCGAGTTGGTCTATGCCCGAGAAAAGCTGCGCTTTCTGTACGCAGAAGGGGAGGGGCCTATCCTCGAGCACCTCGTGGTAGCGGCTCAGGCCTTCCATACTCAACAGGGCATCTTCGATCTTCTGAAGCTTCTGAATACCAACTTCGACAGCCCTGATATCTATCTCGCGCTTGGCATTCTCTTCAAGGAGTTATGGCAGCTCGAAAGCGCCAGCATGTGGTTTGACCAGATGCTCCGGATCCCCTCCTTGACTGACAAACAACGATCGAAGGCTTACGTCGAGCAAGCTGACTGCTATATCTGGCGCGGAACAACCCTCGAAAAGGCTGTCGAATACGCAAAGCTCGCTCTCGATCTCACTGCGAGCAAGGACAAGCGACCTCTTCGCGTCCTAGCCCACGGACTCCTCAAGCTGGGTAAGGTCAGACAAGCTGAGGTTTATTTGGAAGATAGCGAAGGAGACCGGGATCCGGAGGTCATTTACCTGCGTGGTCTCGTCAAATACCGGAATGGAGCCTTCGAACAGGCCAACGAAGTGTGGAAGCCACTGCTCACACATCGCACAGAGAGCCTGCGCTTTCATAACATCAAACAAGAGATCATACGCTACTATTTTGATCGCGAGCCGTATCGCGGCATCAACTAGCGCATCCCGGAATAGCCCATAGGCGTCGTTGCATCAAAACCCTGGGTTTCTGATGGAGCGCACGCTCACTGATGTGCCTTGGCTTTGGACCATTTCTGAAATTTGAAGCCGGCCTTTCGGGACGACACCAACTCGTGCGTATTCAGCTGGAGCGCCGCTGCAGATCTGCCTCAAGAGCTTCAGCTGCAGATAGAACGCATGTCCTGCGGACTTTGGAACTTTAGCGGCCCTGTCTCCAGCCACTGGCCGCATGCTGAAACAGGCCTTTCGGGGTCGGTCGGAACGATGCTTTACTGGATCTTCTTTTTTCTTGGCATTTTCAGCTCTCCATCTAAAAATTTTGCTAGGAAGCACCCGCTTCCTGGTCTGTTTTTTGTTGACACAAAATGTCGAATGTGGAGAATGAAGCACGAGCACTACACCAAATTATCACTCCAAAGCGGCTGAATGCGCGAATGATCAGCTCCACAGGATCTTTCCATCTTGTGGTGTACGTCAGGGTTCAGCTTCAGGGCATCCTGTTGGCTTGCGCCTTGTCGCAGCAGCTGCTTGGGAGACCATTGTCCCAATTGAGGAGGGGTCCATGAGCAAAGCTATTCATGCTGTCTGCACTGTGTGCTGTGAAGATCGTAAGAGCCGCTACCGGGAGTTCAGTCCCCATGCTTGGACTGCTTTATTGAACTGGGGCGAAATTGACAATCCCATGATAGGTCAGGCCATGTGCGATGACTGCTATACCGAATTCCGTGATCTTCTGATCGAGCGATCGGACGAGGTTGCAGCTCTTGCGGAACATGTCGAGGCTTTTGGCAGTGTTCACGATATGAGTCCGTACCGACCTAGCGGCGACAAGAAAGTCGCCAGCGCTCAGATCGCGAGCTGAAAAAACTGCCCCACAGACAGAACCTCTCCGGGTTAAAATTGCCTAGTCTTCTAGGCAATTTTTATCCAGTATAATCAGAATCTTATCCTAAAGTTCTTCGATCGAGCTCCGATACTTCTCCATGCAGGCCTCGATGTTGGCATGCAAGACATAGTCTCGGAGGAATCGGATGGCCAAGCGCGGAAAAACAGGATCTCATCCTCAACCCAAACAGCAACCTTCTCCTGCTTATAGCCAAGCCTTACGCCTCTACTGGCGAGGTGAGAAGGAAAGCGCCTTGGCAGCACTAAGCGATAGTCTAGCTGAGGACGGAGTCGTTCAACCAGAAGCCCTACATCGCCTCTGGATCGAAATCCTGGCTGAAAATCAGGACCCAGGCAGCCTCCGTCTCCTACTCGAATACCTCAATCGTCAGGTCGACTTCCAACATCCCAGCTGGATCCCAACCTTTAGTCTCATAGGACTGATCCATTATGAGCTAGGCGAGCGAGAAGCTGCGCAGATCATCCAACGATCCTTGCGTCGCCATGCAGCTCATCCTTACTGTCGAGAGCTCGACCTGGTCCTTTCCCTAGCCGACGATGAGGCGAAGGCCCTGCATCTCGGGCGTTTGCTTGTCCGCCAATCGACCGATTACTTTCATCATAAACGCTGTATTCTCTTATCCCACCAGCAGGGTCAGTTCGCTCTGACACAGAGACTTCTCTCCCAACTTGAAGCTGTGTTTGGCTCACAACCCCTTCGGTCGGAAATTGCCTTTCATGACGCTTTCGGGCAAAAGAACTACAGACAGGCTTGGCAGCACGCTCTCGCCCTTCGGCAGGAGTTTCCAGTCCACGCCGAGTATCAGTTTTTCTACGCATACACCTCTTATCTGATCGATCGAAATAAACTGGCTCTCCATGAATTCCTGCAGCTGAACCGTCGGCACGAAGCTGAAGATCCCGACGTCCTCTCGCTCATTGGAGCTGCCTTGCTCCACGATGGCAAAGAACCCAGTCCCAGAGCCAAAGCCAGAAGTTGTCACTATCTCCAGCGAGCGATAGCTCGATTGAAAGCTATGGGCTTGCCCACGGCCTATCCGCAGAACCTTTTACATCGAATCGAGGGCACAGCAGTGGTGAACTCCGGACGCTATTGGATCGTAAAGCTCTCGCCACGACAATGTCTCGAACTTTATAATCGCCCCCTTGAGCGCCTGTCCTACCTCCATCGAGCGATGGGTGATCATGTAAAAAAGGGGGACTTCTGCTTTTTTATGTCCGAAAGTCGAGTCGCCGATGAAAACAACGTGGGCTTGTGGAAAATGGTGGCATTGTTTCAGGCTGTATCTGATCCCGAATGGCATCCTTTGCATCGTTGGCAAACAGCTCTCAAACTCCATTATCGTCTCGACGTGGGGATACCGATCGAAATCGAAGGCAATCAAACACACCCCCGAGAACGCACTCAAGGTCCCCAGCGTTATGGTCTGCTGGAAATTGACTCAACGGCTCTGCACTACATCGAGGAAAGTATCCGAGACTTTACGCTGGAAGACGAGATCTACAGCCAAGTCTTTGCACCTATTCGTCGCGTGAGTGCCTACTAGAGGGAGACTTTCCATGTTTCAGAGGTTCGTCATCCGTCTGACATTCTTGATCCTCTGGCTAAGCGCAATGCCGCTCCAAGGCCAAGGAGGAAGGGTTGAGATCCCGGATACCGGCTTTAGCATCATTCCACCGGCTGGGTGGGAGGTTCAGAGAAATGCCGGCGGCTCGTCCTTACTTTTTAAGGCTCCCAAGATACAAGGTGAGATTTCCTACCAGCCAACGATTCAAGTGATGGTCTTCAGTGGTCTCCGCTACATCGACGACGTCACTCAGAAGGAATATGGCAAAGTCATTGTAGAAAAGATGGGTGCAGCCTCCAATCAAGTGACGAGCTACCGACTGCGCAGCGAGGAAAAGGTCACCCTGCAGAGTGGGGATGAAGCGATCCTTTACTACACAGAGTTCCAAATCGCTGGTATACCGCTGATGCAGATGCATATCTTGATCTCGTCCGCCGACCATCACTTCTTGATGACCTATACGGACCTTGCCAAAGTATTTGAGGACGAGAATTCTCAGGGGCTCCAGATTGCCTATGGATCAATGTACTCGGCTCTTCTGAGCTCCAAGCCACCCTCACGATTTCGCTTTGCAATAGAGGGTGGAATCACACTGCTTGTCTTGATGGTTTTGTGGTTCACCTTCCGTCGGATTCGCGCCTACAGACTGACCCGTATGGGCGAACGCCTCGAGGAAGAAGATAACCGCGAAGTGCAAGCCGATGAGGAGACGGAATACTACAGTCGACAGTCGCAGATTAAAAAGTCTAAACAGAAGAAACGTCCTCGCCATGATGAGGATGAAGAGGATGAATCCTCACGTGACTATGAGGTGTCTCTGGCTTCTGAGATGTCTCGAGCTTCTGAGGTGTCTCGAGCTTCTGAGGTGTCTCGTGCGTCTGAGATGTCTCGAGCTTCTGAGGTGTCTCGAGCTTCTGAGGTGTCTCGAGCTTCTGAGGTGTCTCGAGCTTCTGAGATGTCTCGAGCTTCTGAGATGTCTCGAGCTTCTGAGGTGTCTCGAGCTTCTGAGGTGTCTCGAGCTTCTGAGGTGTCTCGAGCTTCTGAGATGTCTCGAGCTTCTGAGGTGTCTCGAACCTCTAAGGCCTCTGATAAGACAAGGTCCAAGCGGAAGTCTGTAGCGCCGCCTCGAAGGGTGCAAATCGAAGATAATCAGCCACCCAGCAACACGAGCCAGATTCGAACCATTCCTGTCAAAACCGATCCTAACCACCCACCTCAGAGCGCAATCACAGAGACCAGGGAACCTCAGTCTATCCACGACGAGGATGATCCTGGGTCATGGAATGTACACGAGCCGATCGAAGGCCGAGAACCAAACCCAAGCGTCACTTCGAAAGCGGTGAGGACGATCAAGCCTAGCGAGGCTGCACCTGCTGCTCCAGAGAAGGATAAGCCTTCACCCTCCCAATCTGCAGACACGGTACCACTAGCCAAGGTGTCGCCAGCGAAGGTCTCGCCGTCCTCCTCGGTTTCGAACTTGAGTCGGCATGCACCCGAGGAGGAAGAAAACATGACCGAGGAGGCACGACTCTCCGAAATTTTGCCCCAAGCTGGAGCCATTGAGGTCAAGAAGCCCAAGAAAAGGGGCGGTCTCTTTTGGCGAAAGTCCGAGGAAGAGGATGAGAAAGAGCATGAGGATCACGAAGAGGCACCCCATGAAGCCATGTCCGAGGTCTGGAACCTATCCCATTCAGCCCGGCAAGACGACGAGGACGAAGAGAAATCTTCGGACATAGCCCAAACTCCAAGAGCCAAGGGCCATTCGCGGACCGAAGAGGATGACGACGGAGACACATGGGCAGAGCCTGCCCGTAGCCCTAAGAAAAGCAAAATGTTGGATCCTGATGAAGATGACGACCATGCCGTCTCCGAGACCTGGGGTATCCATGAAAAGACTGTGAAGACTGGTGTGAACAGCCAGTCCCTTCCGAAAGATGATGAACACGAGGGTGAACAGGGCTCTCCATCATGGCCCTTGGATGAACAAACAGTCAAAACAGGCTCACCAAAAACCAAGGGACAAACCTCCGACCGGGGTGAAGAGGAGCCTGATAACTGGGACATAGGCCCTCCCGAGCCAACTCAAGCACGGGGTCAAAATTCACTGCTAAACGAGACGAGACCCCAGCGCCTGATCCGTCCGGCCAAAGGTGGAGCGGCTCCTGCTTCAGCGCTACCCGTCAGTGTGCCAGTCACAGAAGATGGCTGGAATCTCGGGCCTTCGCCTCATACAGATCGTGACGATAATGATGACGATAATGATGACGATATTGATGACGATATTGATGACGATGACGAAAAGGGTCGCTGAGGCCGATCCTGTTGACGCAGAAAGGGCTCCCTAGCTAAGTCACCTCAGCGCTCAGTCGCCAACTTGGGTTCTCGATTCACAAATCTTTGACGAGACCATTGACAGCCCATTCGAATTCTGCGATAAGCAGAGTCCTCAAGCAAGGATGGGCGCTTAGCTCAGTTGGTTAGAGCATTAGCCTTACAAGCTAAGGGTCCACAGTTCGAATCTGTGAGCGCCCACCATCTTCTTCCTTGAGTGTCCGCTCTTCACATCTTTTTCTCAAAATCACTTTCGTTTTCTCGCGCTGGTCGAACCTAGTCCTTCATGAGACGAATTTGCTTCTGTATCCTTGATCAGTATTCGTCCTGCCAGCACAAACTCGCTTGGAAAAATTATAAAACCGCATGATTCCCGCTCTGGGGACACGATCAGCTTATTGGCGACAGCGCTTCCGCCTCGTATGAGGTTCGTGTTCCTCGGTTCAGCAGTTTGCGGCCGGCTTCCTTCAGATTCCTCGTTGGCCTCGTCTGCGTGCCCACACAGCGCGACCCCGATGTCATGTGTGCAGAGAGGTTCCCTTGGACACTCTTGCCTTAAGCTAGTGGCTACTTCCACCCTTCACCATTCGGGACTTGCACCCTATAGATTGCGCTCATGCCGAGCGCACTGGTCTAACGACCCCTAAAGGGGTCTGGCTTCCAAAGAAAAATCAGAAGCTCAAACTTCACTTCAGCTGCAAAAGAATCAGACCACCAAAGGCCGCAAAAAGGAGCGCCGAGAGGATGCGAATGATTTTCATCGGGATGATCTTGAGAATGCGCTCTCCAAACACAACAGCGAGTCCGTCCGCCACTAACATGCCGAGTGTAGTCCCGATGGTCACACTGATCGGTGCTTGGAACTTAGCTCCTAGGGCCACCGTTGCAAGCTGTGTCTTGTCTCCCATCTCAGCCAAAAAAAATAGCACCAAAGTGGTGAAGAAGGCATGCGTTGCATGATTGACTTTGTCTGTGCTGTCATCCTCAAGTTTATCCGGGATCAAAATCCACAACGCAAACGCGAAAAAGATAATAGACAGAGAGATATGCAAAGTCGTCTCGGACACGAGGCTGGCAAGCCACCCCCCGAGAAAAGTGGCGAGACCATGATTCAAGATCGTCGCGGAAAGAATCCCTAACATGACGATGATCGGTTTCTTAAATCGAATCGCGAGGACTAACGCAAGCAGCTGGGTTTTGTCACCCATTTCCGAGGCGAGAACGAGACCAAAGGATTGAATCAGAGCTTCCATAAACATAACCCCTCTTGCTAGCTGAAAGCCGCGGGGTAAAAAAACAAAACGAGACCCCACGGCACGATGTGCTGTGACAGTCTCGTTGACAGGCTCGACTGAATTCTGTGGTTTCCCGGTCACTCACGGAGCGAATCCCATGTCTTTTGGCGTTTGCGCCATATCGACTATTCGCTACTCCAGTTCCCTTAAAACCCAGCGCTCCATGGCCCGCTGCTGCGCCGGGGGCTATCGCCCCAGTATGTCGGCGTTACAATCGGCAAACCGATTAACTACTCCCTATCTCCGTCCACAATAAATCGAATGAGGAACTGACGCAAGTCGTTTAAGTCAAATTAGGCCAAACGAGCACAGGACGAAAGCGTCTGCAAAAAAGCCCGGCAATCTATCGAAAACGGCTCGAGGTTGAGTCGCGACAGGAAGCCGAGACCTTGTTGCACATCGGGAGTCAGATGCTTTGCTTGTCCATCTTTATCAAAAAATTTTCTGCAGACTTTCGTCAAGGCTGAGTCAATTCATTTAGGTCCACTTCGACAAGATAATAATCAAACAAAACCTGAATGCTTTCCACCTGCGTCTGATACAAACTTCGACTAGCTTCGAGAACATCGGGTCCATTTTTCACCCCGCGTTCGTACTCCTCGCTCGTCTGCTTGAGATACTTTCGAGCCTTTTCCATCTGAGTAGCGAAGCTGCGGATCAGATCGGACAAGACCGCCATATCATGTCGATAAGCATGATACTCAGCCTCTAGCTGCCTTACTGTCTGTTCCTTCTGCAGTCGATAAGCTGAAGCTTCCAGACCTTTGGCCACGCTCTCGCTTTGGACCGCCAGGTTTTCTCCCAAAGGGATGCTTAGCCTCACACCAGTTGAAAAGTCTCGCCTAGGCAACGCGCGAGAGACATCTTGATCCGCTTTCAGGTACTCTTCATAGCTTGCATAGAGATTTACATCAGGGACCCATCGAGAACGCAGGGTTCGACCCCCCGCTTGCGCTTGCTCAGCCAAAAGAGAGAATTTTTTTACGAGGGGATGGTTCTCAGTCGCCAATTTATACCTTGTATCGATCGGTTCGGATGGGGGAGGAAAGCTTCGATCGAGTAGAATGGCTCGGTCTTCGTCAAGTCCCGCTAACAAAATCAATTTGTTTGACAGCTCGTGTTCCTCCCTATCCAGCGTACGCTTCTGCCTTCGCAGCGAAGTCTCATAAAGCTCAAACTCAAGTAAATCGGTGCTGGTCGTCAAGCCAGCAGCTAACTTCATCTGGGTTGACTTCTTTTTGGCCTCAGCGACGCGCATCGCATCCGCCCAGGCTTTCCCCAGCTCTCGAACAGCAGCTAGCCTGACAAAAAGCTTCTGAGCAAGCCTTAGCTGATCCCTCGAAACGAGGGCTACTTGTTCTTTCCGAATCTCTGACTCTTTTTCCTGGACCGCCTCTTTAATGGCATCGCGTCTTCCTGAGTAGAGACTCAGACTTCCCTCCATTTTAAAATAAGGAGCGCTGTCACCACTTCCATCAAGTTCTCGGACCCCTCTGAGGCCAGACTCGAAATCCAGGCGAGGATAACGTCCGCGCAAGGGGTAACCGTGTCTTGCGAATGAGGCCTCTGCAAAAAGTTCTGCGGCGCGCACATCAAGACTGTTTTTCTGTATGAGTGACGGAAGCTCCTCATATCGCAAAGTAAATGCTTCCCTCGCCACAAGACGAGATGACAAAAGCACCATAGCGAGAATTGTGAACCACTGGCACATGAAACACCCTTGAAATGAATTAGATCTGAGATGGGCTCAGAGATCGCCTCAACGCCCCTTGCAAAGATAACTTACGCCCATCATGGTCCGCACGTCCGATTAGGCCTCCGTACTCGTAAAGGGCTTGCTTGGGGCTCTTTCTGAACACATAAAGAAGTTTTTTAGGAACAGCCTTTAGTCCAAATCATCAAATGCGGAAAGTAGCTCCTTGTCCTTCGCTTTAAAAATGAAATCTAGGTTGAATGGCTTACCGATCACAGCTGGCATCTGTCCCGAGAAGGCTTTACCGTCAAACACAAGATCAAAATCTTTGGTCTGCCACTTGCCCTTTTTTTCAATAGCCATGGTTACCTTGACAGTCTTGTCCCAGCTACTGGCGTCGACAGGTTTCATCTCAGCGTCGTAAAGGTAGATCTGGATTCTACCCTCTGGCGACCGAACTAGCTCAGCTTTGTTGACTAGTCGGGCCTTAGCTCCAAGTTTCGCGTCTTTTTTATCGACGACGGCGGACACTAGTCCTCCATATCGGCCTGTATCGCTCAGTTTGGGGCCATGCCCTCCATCATGCGCCCACATTGGACTGCCACTCAAAAGAAAAGTGATAACAACAAGTGCTCTTAACTTCATACGATTTCTCCTTGATTGACGCGAAACCTAAGATATTGCTCAGCAGCCTTTTCGCCGCAAAGAAAAAAGGCTGTCGGAGTCACAATGAGATCCAGAATGGTGGACGACACAAGACCACCTACGATCACGACAGCGACGGGATGTAAGATTTCTTTTCCTGGCGCGTCTGCCGCCAAAAGTAGGGGAATGAGCGCTAGTGCCGCAGTCGACGCCGTCATCAAAACCGGGACTAGCCTCTCGAGAGTTCCTCTGAGTATCATCTCCTTGCCAAATTTCTCGCCCTCCGTTTCCATCAGATGGAGATAGTGGCTGAGCATCAGAACACCATTGCGAGAAGCTATACCACAGAGTGTAATGAATGCAATCAAGGTGGCGACCGACAGGACTCGATCCGTTAAATAGATAGCAACGACACTTCCTATCAAGGCCAAGGGAATATTCAGCATGACCTGAATACTGAGAATCCAGGACCGGAAATGGAGATAGAGGACGACACCTATTCCAAGTACTGACAGCATCCCAAGCCAAAGAATTCTTTTGGAAGCTTGCTGTTGACTTTCGAACTGTCCACCGAGCTTGATGAAATAAGCTGATGGAAGCTTAAGTCCGGTGGCCAGTGCTTGTTGGATCTCTCGCACGGTTGTACCCAGGTCTCGCCCCTGCGTATTGGCGGAGATCACGATCCTCCTCTGCATGTCCTCACGATTGATCATGTTCGGGCCGTTGCCCTGATACACTCTGGCGACATCATCGAGCTTGATAGCTTGTCCACTCGGAAGTAGCTTGACGAGAGTCGAGCCGATGCTCTCAGGGCTGGAACGGGATGCATCGTCGAGACGCATGAAAATTTCGTGGATCCTTTGGCCTTCGATAAATTGCCCTGCTGTTTCACCATTGAGAGCAATTTCCAGGTTCTCTGTAAGGGCACCAGCCTTTATGCCGACCTTGCCAGCCTCCTCACGATCTACCGCGATTTTGAGCTGTGGTATAAGCACGAGAGGCTCCACCTGGAGATCGACGACACCAGGGATCGCCTCGAGAAGTGTGTAGACTTCGCCTCCCAAGCGTCGCAGTTCACTGAGGTCGGGACCAAAAATTTTTATCGCGATCTGCGCTCGCACTCCAGATAGCAGATGGTCAAGCCGGTGCCCGATCGGCTGCCCTAAGTTCACGTAGACATCCCCAGTCGCTTCTATCTTCTCACGGATATCCTTCAAAACCATAGGCCGAGGTCTCCCCTCTGCTTTGAAATCTACATCAATTTCGTGCCAATGGACCCCCTCGGCATGCTCATCCATCTCAGCTCGTCCCGTACGTCTCACTGTCGACAGAACCTCGGGAACGGATAGGATAGCTTCTTCGATCTTGGTTCCGAGTTTATCCGAAGCTGCTAGCGAAATACCGGGCGCACCCGCAACTCCAATCGTCGCAGTGCCTTCGTTAAAATGTGGCAAAAAGTTTCGGCCCATGTGAGGAATCAGACTCAGCGCAAGTACGAGCAAAGCAAGAAAAACACCAAACACCAGCCAGGGTTTAGGCATTGAGAAAGCCACTATTCTACTCGCAACATTCTTAAGAATTCGTACAAAAAAGCCGTCTGAAACTTGAACGATCGCCTTGGACTGAGGCAAAAAATAGGAGCAAAGAACAGGTGTAATCGTCAAGGAAACGAGGAGCGATGTAAGAATAGAAATAATGTAGGCAATTCCAAGAGGAACAAAAAGCCGCCCCTCAATACCCCCCAGAGCAAAGAGAGGCATAAAAACCAGACACACGATCAGGGTCGAAATGACGATAGAATTCCGAACCTCAGACGAAGCTCTGTAGATCACCTTGAGTGGATTTTGTGGCGATTGAGAGGCTCGATTTTCACGTAGTCTTCGAAACACGTTTTCAACATCGACTATCGCGTCATCCACTAGTTCACCGATAGCAATGGCCAGTCCCCCCAGGGTCATCGTGTTTACGCCAAGCCCCGCTAGATCGAATATGATCGCGGTTATGAGCAAGGAGACGGGAATCGCAATGAGTGTAATCGTCGTGGTGCGGACATTTAGGAGAAATAAGAAGAGAACGATGGCCACCATGATGATCCCATCTCTTAGGGCTTCCTCCACATTACCGATTGCTGTTTCGATGAAGCGAGCTTGACGGAAGAGATTCTTTTCCAGTTGCATGCCAGGGGGCAAGGTCGCGGTCATCTCATCCAATTTTTTGTCTATTTGCAGGGTCAAATCTATTGTACTGGCATTGGGCTGCTTCTGAACCGTCAGAATAATGGCGTTCTGACCGTTGATGCTACCCTCACCTCGTTTTTGTTTAAAGCCAAGCTTCACCTCGGCTACATCCCTGATCAGCACAGAACGACCAAGGTGCATACCGACGACCGAGTTTTTTATATCGTCGAGTGAACTCACGCGACCAAGAGGGCGTATCAGATACTCGCGCTCCCCGATATCGATAAAGCCACCCGTGGTGTTTTCGCTCATCTGACGTATCGATTCTTTAAACTGCTCCAGGGAGATGCCACGTTTTTGCAGGGCCTGGCTCGACACGAGGATCTGATACTGTTTGACCTGCCCTCCCATGACCACTACCTGACTGATACCAGGCAAGGTCAGCAGTTGGGGCCTTAGCGTCCAGTCAGCATACGATCTCAGGTCCATGGGGGACGTGGATGGATCGGTCGCCGTAACTCCGACAAATAAAATCTCACCCATAATCGAACTTACCGGCCCCATCACAGGAACGATGCCCGGTGGAAGACGTCCCTGAAGCAGCTGGAGTCGCTCAGCGACAAGCTGACGATTCTGAAAGACTTCCGTTCCCCAATCAAACTCTACGTATAGGATCGCTAGCCCTATACCACTCGAAGATCGCACCCTCAGTACACCCGGCGCACCATTCAGAACCGATTCGATAGGAATGGTGACCAGCGACTCAACTTCTTCAGGAGCGAGACCGTGGGCTTCTGTGATGATGGTCACGGTCGGTCGGTTTAAATTGGGTAGAACATCGATCGGTAGCTTAGTCATGACCATGACTCCATAGGCGCAAGTCACAAGGAGTAAACCTAGAATCGTCAGTCGATGATTCAAGGCATAACGAATCACTGCATTGAGCATCAATGTCTCCGCGAGTCAGTTAATACTGCACATGATTGTGGACCATCAAAGCACCGTTTAAGCATTCCAAAGTGATCTAGAGGCAAGTGACCTCAGGCTTTCAAGCACCAGAGGAGCGATCCATCCATAAACCATCCACGCCGCTTGACGCTGCAGCGTCTTTGGGCATTTATGGATAGGCGCCCATCGTTTTCGTGCAGAGTGGAGTTCTGCAACACTGTGTTCATTTGATTGTTGGATTAGGAGCATGAGACAAATCATCGAGCCTCTAAGCATCTGACTGCTTGGACTCCAACTCCGTGGCTCAGTCTTCGCGTCCTCACAAACACAACTCGCAGTCTAAACAACTGTTGTTGAAGCCCAGCTCAGGCAATTGGGGGCCGCAAAAGGCTACCCAGCCAGAGATCAGAGATAAGCTCGCGGACTTCAAAAGACTGTGGGGATCGGAACTGGAAGGACTCAGACAAAACTATCGTTCCTGATGATACGAGCCCAAGATGAGCGAACATCCCCCAAACGTCTCGTTCGTGGCTATGAGTCGGCTTTTGTGGTGACTTCTGGTGCCCCTGACCGGAAGGCTGGGGCTGAGGCGTGGTGGTCCCATGCAGATCAAAAGCACCGGAACTCGAGAGGTAATCGCGAGGTCCATGGGTGTGGTCATGATGCACCAGGTGAAGAACTGCAGATACAAACCGGAATGTCTGGTTTGGTAGAGAGAGTAGAACGACGCTGATGAAGATGAAAGCAATTCTCATGCATCTTCCGATGAATATGCCTCGTACGATTTTACTTACATATCAGAAGAGACACCAGTGGTCATTGTGACACAAATCACTGAGCTGGGGTGGCGAACCTATGGATACTGTATTCACAGATGATCCGACTGTATGTCTCGCGTCGGCTGCAGCTCTTGAGGACATTACGCTCGGTGCAACGTTCGTCAATTGAACGCAGAGACGCCTGATAACTTTCCACGAATTCCCCCTCATAGAGACCCAATCCGGCGATGTTTTCATTGGCCAAAGCTTGGTCCAGCATGGTGAGTTTTAGGTCTCGACAGACTTTGTTATAATCCGCAGGCGAAGTGCCCTTCACTTCGATACCCAGGTCAGGATTGCCAAACACTAACTTGCGTGAGAAGCTCGAGGACTCGCGTAAGTTCTGAGGGCAGGCACTGGGATTATCGATTGGATCGCAGAGTTTTATGGAAACTTCGGGGCCATCATTCCGCTTCTCTGATCCACAGGCTGTCACGAAAACCAGTGCCAACGCAAAAGTGAAAGAAACAAATCTCATAGCTTGTCCTCTGGGCGATGGGTTGCTCTTGAACCATGATGTAGAGGCTAAATACGACACAAAGACATCTTAAGACAAGTCTTTATTGCAGGTCTTTCCCGCTTTTCGGCGAGATCCCACCTTTTCCTCCCCCTTGAATCAGGCTTGCGCAGACTGGTTTCACTTTTCGCCAGCCGCAGTCTTCTAGCACCGCTTGATGCGTAAACGTCGGCTACCAGTTGATCTGAACCTTCGGATATCGAAGCCACGAAGGGCGATTGAGGGCTAAACAGTAGATCGAATGCGGCACCAGCACACGCAAGTTTTGCCGCAGGCTAGAAGAGCTTTGCCCACCACATCAAACGGTGGCGCATGCTCCCTCCTCTTGTGTCACAGAAAGCGATCCCGCTGCACCCGCCCTCGATCGAACTCTTTACCCACTGTGACCTACTCAGGAGCCTGACACAGCCACCTTTCAGAGAAGTCAGACCACAGAGACAGCGATGCGTCGGCAAAAATCGAGCCCATGACTTAGAAGATAAATCTCGACTCGCCTCGACGCGCGAGTCGAGATCTGTTAATGATGAAAGGTGAACGCCTGCACCTTCGGAGGTCGGCATGTTTCTCAGGGTATGCGTGCTTATTCTTAGCCTTCTCTCATCATTCTCCACGAAATCACTCCGTGCTGCGGATGAAACGGCAGCGATTCCCATCGTGAGTGGCTCCTGGCTTGAAGTCGAAATCGGCATCATTGGAACGGCTAGCGCCGATATCCTTGAGACAGCCCTCCGAGAGGTAAAAGATAACAATTACGCCGGCCTGATCATTGTGCTCGACACACCGGGCGGAGCTCTTGAAGCGACCCGGACTATGGTCAAAGAAATCTTGGCTGCACCCTTCCCTGTTATCGTGTGGGTCGGCCCCAGCGGAGCTCACGCTGGCAGCGCGGGTTCCTTCATCACCCTCGCAGGGCACTTTGCGACAATGGCCCCAGGAACAAACATTGGAGCAGCTCATCCTGTACAGGGTATGGGGCAGGACTTAGAACAGGGTTCCGACATGCGCGCTAAGGTGGAAAACGATACCATCGCCTTTATGGAATCAATTGCCAAGCTGCGTGGTCGCAACGTGGAGATGGCGAGGAGCTTCGTGGCGACCTCGATCTCCATCACAGCCGAAGAAGCTCTAGAAAACAAAGTGATCGATTTGGTCGCTGGCGATCTCACACAGGTTCTCAAGGCCGCAGATGGGCGTACGGTCACCGTCGGTGAGCAAAAAACAGTTCAGCTCAAAACTGCCGAAGCTCAGCGTGTGCAGTACGAGAAAAGTATCCGCCAAAAGTTTCTCGAGATTCTCTCGAACCCCAATCTCTTCTATTTGTTGTTTATCGCTGGCCTGCTCGGCATTGGCTTCGAACTGACCCACCCAGGGACGCTAGTGCCTGGTGTCATTGGCGCCATTTCTCTCATCTTGGCGCTTATTTCGTCCGCCGTCCTTCCTGTCAATTTCGGGGCTATGCTTCTAATCGTTGCCAGCGTGGCCTTCATGGTCGCAGAAGTCTTTCTACCGAGCTTCGGGATTCTGGGTATAGGTGGCTTCATCGGCTTTATCGTCGGCTCGACTCTGCTTGTTGACTCGCGCAATGAACTGGGACTCGCCATCTCTTGGCTTTCCATCATACCAAGCGCTCTTGTCATCGCAGGCTTCGCATTTCTTGTTTCCTATCTTGTTGTGCGCAATCAGCGTTCAAAGATCCAAAGCGGTAGCGAAGGCTTGATCGGTCAGGAGGCTCTTGCGCTCACAGATTTCGTTCAGAATCTAGGCCAAGTCAGGCTACAGGGCGAAATCTGGACAGCCGAAATCGAGGGAGAGATTCCCGTCCACATCGGCGATAAGCTTGAAGTGCTAGCCATCCATGGCTTAACATTACGGGTCAGAAAGAGCCCCAGCCCAACCACGAAAGGATAAATCATGTCCATAGGTCTGATTCTTGCCCTGCTTATTCTCGTTACGGTCCTATCCTCGGCAGTCCGTATCATTCCCGAGTACCAGCGCGCAATCGTCTTCCGATTCGGGCGGGCACTGCCCCTTCCGAAGGGTCCTGGTATCATCTTCCTCGTTCCTTTGGTCGACAAGATCGAGGCACGGATCTCGACGCGCGTAGTGACGATGGATATCGATCCCCAGGACGTCATCACCCGCGATAACATTTCACTCAAGGTTAACGCCGTCGTCTACTTTAAGGTGGTCGACTCGATGAAGGCGGTCATCAACGTGGAAAACTTTCTTTACGCCACGGCTCAGCTGGCCCAAACCCACCTTCGTTCCGTCCTCGGCGAACATTCGCTTGATGAACTCCTGGCGGAGCGGGAAAAGATCAATCTGCAGCTGCAAAAGACCATAGACGTCAATACGGACCCTTGGGGGATCAAGGTCGTGTCGGTCGAGGTAAAGCACATCGACTTACCACCCGACCAACAGCGTGCTATGGCTCGACAGGCAGAAGCCGAGCGAGAACGCCGCGCCAAAATCATTGCGGCTGAAGGTGAGCTCCAGGCAGCACAAACTCTGCGGGAAGCGGCGGATACCATCTCTAACAACCCGACGGCCTTGCAACTGCGCTACCTGCAAACGATGGTCGACGTGTCGACCTCGAACAATGCCAAAACCGTGTTCTTCCCCGTCCCGCTTGATATGCTTGAAGCGTTCAAGGCTTTCAGCAAAAAGAGCTAAGCTGACACGCTAGTGTCCACGAACCATGCGAGCTTCCCGGTGTCCGGCCTGACAGCCAGACAACCGGGACTATTTTCTGCTCGGTATTCGACGCAAGCTTTGTTAAGAAGGCCGAGAGATGCGCGTATAAGGATTCCAGCCTATGCTCGATAGCCCCAAAACGACTTCGGTCAAACCCGACCTGAACAATACGACTATAGCCTTCGCTCACTTGAGCGACACGGAACTCCGACAAGCCTATTGGCTGTTTCGTATCCTCGGCCAAGCTCTCGTCGTCCAATTAGGACCTAACCTGGCGGATTTTGCATTAAAGTTTCATCTACCCGTGCAGACCCTAATCAAGAAAACCATTTTCTCCCATTTCTGTGGTGGCGAATCGATCGAAGCCTGTATGCCGAGAATAGAAGCCCTAGCGCGTTACGGCATCGGTACCATCCTCGATTTTGCTCGCGAGGGTGGTGGTCGTGAAGAAGGCTTTGACACTGTCCGAGACGAAGTTTTACGCACCATCGACTGGGCTGCTCAACACCGTAGCATCCCTTTTGCAGTCTTCAAGCCGAGTGCCGTGGCGCGCCTCGAGCTCTTGGCAAAACGGGATCGCGGTGAGACCTTGCATACGGCCGAACAAGCCGCCTGGCAGCGCGTCAGAGCTCGCTTTGAGGCCATCTGTGCGTCTGCTGCAGCCAAGAAGGTGCCCGTGATGATCGACGCAGAAGAATCGTGGATTCAGGACAGTGTCGACCAACTTGCACAGGAGATGATGCAGCGCTTCAACCGCCAGGAAACCATAGTCTACAATACGATTCAACTCTATCGCCACGATCGACTTGATTATCTCCACAACACCCTCCAGCATGCCAGGGAACACAATTACCAGTTGGGCCTCAAGCTAGTGCGAGGCGCTTATCTTGAAAAAGAAAATAAAATAGCAGCTGCAGAAGGTCGACCATCCCCCTTGAATGCAAGCAAGGAAGCAACCGATCGTCTCTATGATCAGGCCCTCAATCTTTGCACGAATAACCTCGATCGTATCGCCTTCGTTGCGGGGACTCACAATGAACGGTCCGTTCTCCTTCTGATCGACCTCATGCTGAAAAAGGGGCTCGCACCCAGCGATCCACGTATCTCCTTTGCCCAGTTGCTCGGCATGAGTGATCACATCAGCTATAATCTGGCCTCGGCGGGATTTCGAGTGGCGAAATACGTTCCCTATGGAACTGTCGCTGAACTCCTGCCCTACCTCACCCGTCGAGCCCAAGAAAACAGTTCCGTTGCTGGACAGAGTAGCCGGGAGCTTTCCCTTCTAATCCGGGAAATGCGCAGACGTAGACTCAAGTGAATCTTCGATCTTTTTGCCCCTCACGAAAGCCTCCAAAGCGATGACGGCAAGATCTGCCGTCTCCTTCAGCATGACGGCTCTGCTAAACTTTGAAATGAGAGATCATATCGCGGGTGGGAAGTCCCGAGGTCTGCTGTTGCCATCTGGCACGTGACCCTGGTCTGGGCTGTCCATGATCGATACTGTCGCCCCCATAGATTAATACGGAAGGGGACTTACACAGCTCTCGCCGAACTCGAGAAATACCATTTAAGGTTTCCGACTTCACTGCCGAACCCTTTCGGTGACGAAAGGTTTGCTGACTGGAAACCTTCGCTAGAGGACTTCACGTATGCAGGTTTATGTCCAATCGCACGTATGGCTTTTGTCAATCCTACTCCTCTTGGGGTCGCGTCCAGTGTATGCGATCGACCTCGAGCCCGATGCTATCCGGGGTAAAACCCAGACGTCACCTGTTACGATTCTCCAAAATCGCTATTTTACCAAGTCACTTCGCCCTGAACTGGGACTTTCCTATGGTACTGTCACCAACGAAGCCTATACTGATACAAGTCTCCTTGGCTTCCGTGGTGCTTTCTTCCTCAACGAATGGATCGGCGTCGAGGTGCAATCGCTGAAAGCGACCGTCAAGGACTCCGACGATCGGAAGGCTCTCAATCAACTCAAGTACCGAAAGTTGGATAGTCCTGACATCGTTTCCCCGGATCCTGACATCAATCGATTGAAGTCCGTGACAGACTTCAACGGTGTCCTTGCCCCCTTCTACGGCAAACTCAATTTAGCTGACTGGCTCATCGTCTACTCTGATGTCTATTTCACAGCTGGGATCGCTCGAGTGGGTACCGACCAGGGAGACCTCAATGCTATCAGCTACGGAGTCGGCCAGCGTTTTTACTGGCAAAAGAACCTATCCTTGCGAGTGGACTTCCGAGACAGGGTTTATAATGAAAACCGCCAAGATCAAAGCAACAGAAAACATACTTACTCAGTTGACTTTGGCGTGAGCTATTTCCTCTTGTAGAGGCCTCAGGAAGGAAGCGGAATGAAACGATTGCTGATCTCAGCGCTGCTCTGCCTGCTCACTCTCGAGCCAGCGATAGCTTCTACCAAAGACAAAGATTCAAACAGGGATAAAGGTTCCAGCAAGCGACAGTCTCTGCGCGCTAGACCCGCGGTGACACCATCACCAATAGCTTCACCGACAATGCCTCAGCTTGCCGTCAACAAACGATTTCAGGCTGTCCTAGAACGCTTTCGCAAAGGTGAACTCCAGAAGAAAGCTGCATGGGATGCTCTTCGACCCTTTGAAGGCCTCCTCAACGATCTCAGCCCCGAGAATCGGCTAGCTTACCAACAGGTCCGATCTCAGCTTCTATTCTTGGCGGGCTACCCGCTTTTGGCCTCTGAACATGCCGCGAAAGCTATCGTCCTTGCACCCGACCCTTTTGCAGAGCATCATCAGGCTTTATGGAGGATTCTGTGGACTGTCTCCAAGGTCAAACCGATTCAGTACATTCTTGAGGAATTGGCTGGAAAACTGGGACCCCGAGAAGGCCTCCCCCCAGAGTTTGGCAATAACTGGAACTACATCTTGGGCAATGCCCTCATCGAACAGAAAAAATTGCCCCATGCCAAGGCCTTTTACGAAAAGGTTGTGATGCAGGATCGATACTTTCTCCCTGCCCAGTACCAACTAGCGATCCTTTCCATTCAGACCAACAAGATCGAAGAGGCTGAAAGTTACCTCAGAGCCGTTCTCAACCCAAAAGCTCAAGATCTGTCAGGCCTTCGACGAAGCGAACTGACAGAAATGAATAGTTACGCACGGATGGCATTAGGCCGCCTCTACTATCAGAGCGGTCGCTTCCTCGACTCAGCACGCGAGTATCGAACCATCCGCAGAAATAGCAATCTTTTCTACGATGCTCTTTTTGAACAGTCCTGGGCCTTATTCATGGCAGGAAGCCTCAAGCATGCTCTCGGCACACTGTACGCCGTGAATTCTCCTTACTTCAAAGATCGCTTCAACCCAGAAACCAAGGTTCTTGAATCGATGATCTACTACTGGATGTGTCGCTATGAAGAAGCTCGTGATGCCCTCGCCGATTTCTCGGAGCAGCATCGAGAAGCGATCGAGTCGCTAGGGGGCTTCCTGGATCGGCAGCGATTAACGGCTGAGACCGCCTATCAACTCTTCGAAAACCTCATCACAGGAGTCTCGGCCCAGGCGATAGGTATCCCGCTCAGCGTCCTCCACACGGCTGCCCAGCAAGATGTGATGCTCTTGGCTCGTGACCAATATGCGACCCTCATCGAAGAAACCGCGAACCTCGATACCTACGGCATCTATGCCAGCTCTGCTGATGTTGAGCAGTATAAGAACCTTTTAGCGACCCGAGCCGCTGCCATCCGAACCGATATTGGCGCGCGCTTCCTGGGTGAACTCCGAGCGATGAAAGAACACTTCGACGAGCTTTACTCGCAATCGCAATTTCTCTATCTCGAACTCCTAATGAGTCAAAAAGAACAGATTCTTGGCCGGGAATTGCATGCTGATGACAAGGCCACGCGTGTCACCGACAAAGACGCTTTCAGCGGCTGGAGTCGCAAGACCCAAAGCTGGCAGGATACCAAAAATGAATACTGGTGGGACGAAATCGGCTTTCAGGTGATCGATGTCGACCCAGAGTGCAAACTCTAAACAGCTAAGGCGTTGATGAGGAGCGAATGATGAACCGTCTATGGCAACAAATCGGTGGCTGGTCTTTGCACCTGGCCTTGCTCGGTGTCCTCACAAGTGGGGTCCTAGAGGGTGCTCCCAGATCGAATAAGTCGGGTCAGCAAGCGAAAGCTAAAGACTTAGCACCCGAGAAAAGCGATCATGCTAATTACTTTTCGGAGAATCGACAGGGTATCCCACCGGAAAAGCTCAAAGCAGCTGACATGCTGCGGGTGCAAACCATCAGCTCAATCCAAAAGCTGCTTGAAACGCCAAATCTCAATTCAAATAAGAAGTTCGAACTCTACTTAAGACTCGGTGAAATCCATTCCGAGCGTAGCGAGTATCTGCGGGATCTCGAGATGAAGGACTACGAGCAGCGCTACGATCAATGGCTTAAAAGTGGCAAAAAGGGTGCTGATCCTGTCCTGAACACGAAGAATTCGCAGGCAGAGCTTTTGAAAAGCACCGAAGCCTTCCGTAAGTTAGTCCGAGAATTCCCGAAGCATCCCCGAACAGACGCCGCTCTCTATTCCTTGGCGAAGACCATGCTGCTGCTCGAAAACGACAATGCCGTCCTCTACTTCAACCAACTGGTCAAGGAACATCCCAATTCTACTCTACTTCCTGACACTTATCTCGCGCTTGGCGAGTACTACTTTTTCAAGCACGATATGGAGAAAGCTAAGGACAACTATAAGCTTGCTATGAACTTCAAAGAGTCGCGAGTCTACCCTTTCGCCATCTATAAGCTAGGATGGGCGCATTACAATTCAAAGTCTATCGATGAAAAAAATACCCAAGAAAATATCAACAAGGCGATTGCAGCCTTCAAACTCGCGATCAAAATATCCGAAAGGGACAAAAATCTACCGTCCAACTTCAACCTTCGCCAAGAGGCCATCAACGATCTGATTATGGTCTTTGCAGAAACAGAGCGGATCAACGAGGCTATGGAGTATTTTTCAAGCCTAGGTGAAAAAGAAGCCTTTTACGACATGCTCGAGCGTCTTGGCAATATCTACGAAGAAAATGGCGAAAACAGCAAGGCTATCGAAGTCTTCGATCGACTCCTGGTCGAGTCACCCGCTCGCCCCAGAAATCCAGAAATCCATTCCCGTCTTGCCAAGCTCTACGATACAAGTCTCAATACAGGTGCCGTCGTCGATACGATGAAAAAAATGCGTACTCTCTACGTCGATCCCAGCAGCAAGTGGATTGCAGCGAATTCAAAGAACAAGGCCCTACTCGATGATGCAGTTGAGAAGACCAGGAAGAATACCCACAGGTATTCAACCCTCTACCATCAACAGGGTCAAAAGCTCAAGAAAAAGTCCTACCAGGAAGCCGCAGCTGAAATGTACCGATTGTACCTGGCTACATTCCCAAAAACCGAGGAAGCCTATGAATTGCGCTACTATCTTGCCGATATCTACTTTTCGTTCGAACAGTTTGAAAACGCCGCCGACGAGTATTTCAAGGTGTCTCAGGAGCGTACCAAAGATGGCAAGTACCTAAAAGAGTCGGCTCTGAATGCCGTCGTATCGATTCGTAAGATCGATGAGACGAGCCAGTATCAAAAGTTGCCTCCCCTCGGCCAGGTGCCACAGCCGATTCCTCTTCCGCGAGTGAAGCAAAAGTTGGTGACTATGATCGACAACTTCGTGTCCCTGCTTCCACAAGACAAAGAAGGTCACCCGATGCGCTACACGGCGGCCATGACCTACTTTGAATACGGTCACTATCCGGAAGCGCTCAAGCGCTTTGAAGCCATCGGCATGGGGCTGCCAGAGACCAATCAAGGCAAGAGCGCCATTAAGATGGTTTTATCTTTTTACGCTGAGAGAAAAGACTGGGAAAATCTCGTCACATACAGCCGAAAGTATCACGACAACCCGAAGATTGCTGCGACCTCTCTTAAGGAAGATATCATCAAGATGATGAAGTCTGGTTCTTTTCAGCTCGCCCTACAGCAAAATAAGGAGGGAAAGTTCTACGACGCAGCCCGAACCTTTGAATCCTACCAGCAGCAATTCCCAGACGATGAAAATGCTGACAAGGCCCTGTACAATGCCTCGCTCAACTATTACAAGGTCGCTCGTGTGGAGGAAGCCTTGGCAGCCGGCAACCTTCTCTTGAAGGAATATCCTAAGTCGAAGCTGGCCATCGACGTGACTCTCGATATGGCTCAGACAAATGAATCGTTGGCTGATTTCCCGGCTGCTGCCAGGCTCTATAAGGCCTACGGATTGGGTTACCCCAAAGAGCCCAAGGCCCGATTAGCCCTTTACAACGCTGCGACTCTTTACAAGGGACTTAGAGACTTCAATGAGTCGATCGGCCTCTACAAGCGCTTCATCCAAATGTACCCCAAAGACGAGTTGGCTCGGGGTGCGCACTTTGAGATCGCTGAAATGGCAGAAGCCATCAAGACGTGGAACGAGGCGATCCAATTCTACAATATGTACGCAAGCCAATGGCCAGAAAAGGCGGAGCAAGCGCTCATCGCTCGCGCTCGCGTGGCCAAGATCTATCTACAAACGGGTAACCAGAAAGACGGCCTTAAAGAAATTCGACGCCTCGCCAAAGACCTGACTGGGAAAAACGCCCCCGGAGCCCTCGAAGCTCGGCGCATCGCAGCGGCAGCCCTTCTGGTCGATCTCGAACCTGATACCAAGCGATTTATGGAGATGCGCGTATCGGATGCCGCTCGCATCGAAAAGGAAGCTGCCAGCAAACAGGAACGTCTCGTCGAGATGGTCCGACGTTACCAGGAGGTCATCGATCTCAGTAGCGGCGAACATACCGTGGCTTCTCTTTACAGGATGGGTGAGATGCACGAAAATTTCGCGAGGATCTTGTTCGATGCTCCTCCCCCCCAAGGCGCCAGCCAGGCGCAAGTCGACCAGTATCGAAGCTCGATCGAGAAAGTGGCGTTCCCCCTACGCGACGAAGCTAACAAATTCTTCGAAACGGCTTACAAACGCTCCCAGGAGGTCCAAACCTTTACCGAATGGACCCGTCGTGCCTATGAAAAGATGGTCGAAATCCAACCGGATAAGTTTCCGGCTGTAGTCGAGAAAACGACATCGCCAACCTACATGTCACACAGCATGATCTGGGACGAATCCGTCTCCGATCTGGCCAACTGACCGGTAGAAAGGAGTAAATGATGAGACACGTAACCCATGCCTTGATTTTCAGCGGTCTCGCCTTTCTCGCTGGTTGCACCACAACAAGCCAGGTGACCCGCATCGACAAAGAGAAACGGCGCTTTGAGCTACAAAGCCAGGACGATGCGAAGTCGGCGATGAAGGCCAACGACGATGCCCTGACTCAAAAGTTAGTCGACTCACTGGAAAAGAGAATTAAAGACAATCCCCGCGACCTCAATGCTCTTATCAATATGTCCCAGGCTCAGCTCGCCATGGGTCGCTACAATGAAGCGGAGCGCTTCTGCCGGGATGCTCTGCGAGTCGATCTGAAAAATGAAACCTCAAGTAGGATTTTGGCACAGATTTACTACCGACGTGGCAACCTGGAAATGGCAAAGGTTATTCTGAATGGCATCCATGCGACGAAGTCGAAAGATAGCCAGGTTCTGAATCTTTTGGGTATGATTGCTCTTCGCCAGAATCAGCCCGAGCTCGCACTCTTCAATTTCCAGGAGGCCCTGAGAAACAATCCCTCCGATCTCGCCGTGCGTATGAATCTCGGGGTGCTCTATGTCCACTATCGACAACTAGGCTTGGCTGCGGTCGAGTTCGAGCGGATCTTGATGGCCATGCCAGAGCACCCGGATGCCAATCTTCACCTGGCCATCATTGAGTCAAACCGAGGCAATCTCGCTCGAGCTGAAGAGCTTTACAAGACCGTCCTCAACCGATCGAAGGACAATCCCGTTGCCATCTTTAACTTGGCTGTACTCGAAGATCGTCGAAAGAACTTCGACAAAGCCATCGATTACCTGAAGCGGTATCTCGACACAGACTTCGCACGTCGCAAGAACAATCAGGAGGTCTTCGCTCTGATCGACAAGGTGAAAAACGAGCAGGAAGCCCTGACCGGCAAACGAACCAGCGACGACGACATTATGAAACTGGCTGCTCGTAAGACCCCAGGTCGAACCGACCCCAAGACGACAGACCAAGAATTTGTCGAAGCAGATCCTCGCCATGAGCAGGCGCCACAGGGTGACAATCTGCTTCAGGCTCCATCCGCAACGACGGATGATGCAGAACCTGAGCAGCTAGGTGACCCTCCTGCCGAGTCGGGCAAGCCAGCGACCAAGGGCCGCAACCAAAAAGCTTCGGATGCTCAGAAGCAACCTGGTACTGAGTCACCGAAAGTAGAGAAAAAGACAGAGAAAAAGACTAAAAAGTACCGCAATGATGAAGAAGAAATACAAGATCTCGAGAAACAACTGAAATGAGGTTAGACATGCTCTGGCGACTGTCCATCATCAGTTTGAGTCTCGTCTGGGGATCTATTTCCTGGGCTCAGGACAAGACCGAAAAAAAGGCGAAAGAACCCCAGTACACGACAACCATGGACTTCGATTCGACCATGATCGATGGAAAAATGAAAGCACCTAATGGCTTTTTCCTGCAAGGTCGAAACCGCCAAAGTCTGAGCAACATGGTTAAGCTCCGCTCCAATTTCTCAAATCAGTTGCAAGATTCCAAAGCCGCAGTGAAAGCTCTGGTGAAATAAAGAGGCCAAGCGGTGGCCTCTCTTCACCCCCCCACGCATCAATCGAGCGCCATATGCAACAATGCCGTTCGACTGCACTCCAAGCATGTTCTAGATCCCAGAGAGTTCCTGCATCAACTGCAGCATCGATCGCTCGAAGCCTGGACGATAAAGGGCGCGTTCACGATGTCTTCCCTGTTGCACCCGCTTCTTCCCTCGACTCCAAACCTCAGCAATCAGAGAACGATCCCCAGTAAACACCAAAATGGAAAGAACCTGAGACAGAGGGCGAGCCAGAAGTCGATCGTGCTCCGCATCGAGCACAATACCCTGAAAGGGCTGGCCGATGACAAAGCTACGGGTGGAACGACCCAGGCTGCTTCTTCCCCCTTTTAGCACCCGGTCGAAGAGCAGCTTACCCGAGTCCAGCTCTTGCCCCTTGCAAAGAATATTACGCTTTTCGAGCAGCAGTCGATGTACGAGCTCCGGCATGCGCATCTCAATGAAAGGACTGAGATTCACCTGAGAATCCGAGCCAATCGCCCAGGAGCCCCCCTGCATATGAAATTCAGGTAGAGGGAAGATCCCATCGCCTAAATTGGCTTCGGTTGTGGAACAAAGTACGACTGTTGCCTGGGTCGCTACCAGCTTCTTCACCTCAACATCATTGATATGAGTGGCATGCACCAGATGATGATGGGTGTCGAGAGATATATTGTCATAGAGCCAGTCTATAGCCCGCGATCGATAGCTAACTTCAAATATGCGAGCGTCTTCCGCTTGTTCCGAAGCATGAAGATGGGCAGGGCCTAAGGTCCAGTGGGTTCCTAGTACCGTTTTGATATCGCCAAGCGGCGCAGCACGCAGCGAGTGGACGCCATAGCCAATCTGCACCTCAGGATAGTGATCTCGAGCCAGCGAGGAGGTTTGTTCCAGCAAAAGAAGATAAGCATCGGTATCCGCGAAATAGAATCGTCGCTGCTCTCGCCTGAGAGGTACCCCCGGTGAAGACTGGTGGTAATAGACGGGCGTTAGGGTCAACTCAATGCCAGCTCGACGAGCTGCCTCCATCAGTACGCCTCCCATGCGGGTAAGATCAGCATAGGGTTGGCCAGCCTTATCGTGATGCAGGTAGTGAAATTCACAGACGCCTGTGTAGCCTTCCTCGAGCAAGGCCATATAGAATTGGGTCGAGACTTCCAGAAGTTGATCTGGATCGATGCTGTTGGCAACTCGGTACATCGCCTCGCGCCAGGACCAAAAATCATCCGCCTCACGTCCTAGCTTGAGATGTTCTGCCATGCCTGCCATCACATATTGGAAAGAATGCGAGTGACCATTGCTAAGACCCGGGATGAGATAGCCTGAATGCTCTTCCACAGGCATCCCTTCGGGAGCTGCTTCGGAGATGGCCAATAGGTGGCCCTCGGGGTTCAGCCTCACATAGCAGGGTGTGATCCATTGTTCATCGACATAAGCGGCTGCAAAGCGGAGCAAGGTCATGAGAGTTTCCTCACAGCGATATCCAGAGCGTCTAGGGCTTTCCAGAGGACGGGCTGCAGAATCCGGCATTTCTGTCGATCGAGTTCAGGTTGCCCGGGTTGCAAATAAAGATCCTGGGACATTTCCAGTTGAAGCGCATGCCAACCCCGATCCGGTTGACCAAATCCACGTGTGATCTGTCCCCCTTTAAATGGCTGATTATAGCTCACTTCATAAGGTGATGCTTCAAGGCTCTGACGAACGACTTGCGCAAGTGCCGGAGCTGCCGAACTTCCATCACGATCTCCCAGAATCATATCTGGGAAGGGAGTCGGTGCAATCGATGGCACCGAACGTCGAATAGAATGGGCATCAAACAGAACCACATGCTTCCATTCAGCCTGTAATTCGGCGAGCACAGCTGCAATCTTTGCATGATAAGGTGCATAGTAAAGCTGGATTCGCGACTCTCTTGCGCTGGGTGTGAGCGCCTCATTATCCCGATAAAGTGGTCGCCCATCAAAATCGGTCAGAGGTATCACATCAGTTTGCCTTCTGGCATCTTGATATAAAGCAGGACCTGAGGTAGGTCGATTCAAATCGACGACATAGCGATGGTAACGCGCATGAATCAGAGTGAAACCCTGTTCCACACAAAAGCCATAAAGTTCGTGGACCAACCAATCCGTATCCTGCATCGTGACCAAAGCTTCGGGCACATAGAGAGAGGTGAGCTCCGTTGGAATCTCGGTACCAACATGGGGAGCACTGATAAAGACAGGACGCCGTGGCCCTTTAGGCAGACGCAAAACAAAAGGCATTTCCCCTGGCATAAGGTCTTCCTTTCCAGCACACGGTGACTTCTTTTGGGTTATCGTACTTAAGGATGTGCTGCAAGGCGAAAGAGGGAGGGAGTCGGCTCTGTGCTCTCAGAGCCAGTTGCGTTCCAATTCTTTGCGGGTCGCAGCATAGACAAGGTGCAATTCACTGGCTAGCTTGTCACTTCCTCTCAGCTGCCCGTCCCGCCCCATTTGCTCGAGTTCTTCGGCGATCTTCATGATCTGCATGGCGCCCAGATTACCCGCCGTGCCCTTCATGGCATGGGCAGCTCGTTCGAGCTGAAGGGCATCCTGAGCCTTCTGCGCCTTGTCGATATCGGCTAGGAGGATGGGTGCACGATCGAAGAAGAGTTTGAGAAGATCCCGGAAGAAACCATCGGCATCTCCGGGTTCGCCCAGATCCTTGATAGACTGCAGCTTTGCAGCATCGATCACCGGTACCTCAGCTAGCAGTTTCGCTGCAGCTCCCATCCGTAGACTCCTTCAAGCGCTTTTACGATGCCGCATCAAGTTGCTGCTCTTGACCGTGGTACTTCAAATAGAAGCCTACCCCATACTTCGTCTCGATATGAACGCCATGGGTGACATCTTTCAAAAGCTGACGGACGGCATGGAGTTTTCGATGGAGAGCGTTATCGGTGACCTTGATCTGCCCCCAGCAGCGCATCTTTAGGGCATCTTTCTCGACGATCGCTCCCTCAGTATTAGCCAGACAGGCTAAGAGGTTGATCTCAATTGGGGATGCAAAACGCTTGCCTAGTGGGCCTTCGACCGTGCGATGAGCCGAATCGATAACGATGTCACCAAACTCGACAACTTCTTTAGCAGCCTTCTGAGCTGCATCCGCCATGCGCAACTTAAAGCGCGCGTCTACCTCATCAGGTATCAGGGGCTTGCGAATAAAATCGTCTGCACCAGAGTTCAAAGCCTTGACGATTGTATGCTCCGCAGGCGTTCCCGTGATCACCAGAATGGGGCAGAAAGGCCAGGCGGTTCGAAGATTCGGCAGGATCTCGAGTCCTGTCCTGCTCGTTCCGAGATGGATGTCAATAAACACGGCAATAGGGTGCAAGTCTTCGATCTTGCTAAGAAGTTCTTCAGGATCCTTCATGCCGACTGTTTTAATCTTTGTCGAGCGCTCAATGATCTGATGCACCATGACATCGTCGTCTAGGGTAATCGTGTAGGTATCGGTAGAGTTGCCTTTCATGCTCGAATCCTTACTTGGGCGTTGAACCTTTGCCTAGGGAGAAGATCGGCGGGTCCCCGGCAATTTTTAACCTAGGAAAGATTTTTCCGGCCTTTGGTACCTCTGATGATCTCATAAATGTCTGTTTATACTGACAAATAGATGATCCGATAAACTACGACCTTCACACGCAAGCACCTCACTTTATGCGTTGCCGGCAGAAAGACCTGAGGTCTAGGAAAGGATTTCCTAGTGTGGATGCAGAGGGTAAGCAGCGAAAATAACGTTTCTAAAGCCTGGAGCTCTGGTCTCGACTACCCGCGGCCTCGAGCTCACGATCGATTGGCCTCAGTCTTGCTTAAAAAATGGCAGGACTGGCTCCTGTTGCTGCTCTCGCTCTTTCTGTTGTTGATGTTGAGGTTGCTCATGTTGTTGCGCTTTGCACTTACTGCCTGTTTCGCTTGGTTATTGAATGCTTGTGGAGAGAATCGAGTCGTTTCCGTCAAAGATTTTCGCGTCTATGTTGCTACGGAAGATGCAGAAATGAAAGGGACTGTTGACGTTCTTGTCGATCGTTTCAATCACGAGTTCGGTCGTGAAGTCCTCAAGGTAGTTGAGGACCAAGCACTCAGCAATTCGATCATCCGTTTCCAGGCTGGTCTCCGGGAAGACGGACGTAAACTTGGTCTCGGTCAGTGGATCACCACGACGACCCAACAGAGTGCCATGACGATCGAAGGCAACCAAATCACGACGCGGGTCGAATACGGTATGGAACTCGCATTCGACGAGACGAATTTCCGTTCTAAAGCACCTTACATCGCTGATGCTGACTCGCCGGAAGCCCAGCACCTTTACCACCTGTTTTGCCATGAAGTTGGCCATGGGATGCAACTAGATCATACTGACGAGCGTCAGAACGTGATGTTCCCATCGATACCTGACAGACCAAATCGTGAAATCGATTTTGATAAATTTTTTGTTCAGGTCAGAAGATTTATGGGGACGGTTGAAACGGCCCAAGTGCCTGCTTCACTACCTCGCATCCACAATCATCGGCACAGGTTCCATGACTGAGGTATCTCAGTAGGCATTCCGCCCTCTTAGGACCTCGTCAAGCGTCATGAGAAGTATCTTGATGTCAAGCCAGAGCGACCAATTCTGTATATAGAAGAGGTCGCATTCGATACGTTTTTCAATGCTCGTGCTTCCTCGCCACCCATTGACCTGCGCCCAACCCGTGATACCAGTCTTCACTTTATGTCTCAGCATGTAACCTGGCACTTCCTTGCGGAACTTATCAACAAAGATAGGGCGTTCCGGGCGAGGTCCGACTAAACTCATATCACCCCGCAAAACATTCCAAAGCTGTGGCAGTTCATCAAGACTCGTGCGGCGCAGAAAAGCTCCAAAAGGAGTCGCCCGATGATCCCCAGGCTTGGCCCACACAGCACCGGTTCTGGCCTCCGCGTCGACTGGCATCGAACGAAACTTCAGACACTGAAAACGTCGCCCATCCAGACCCATGCGCTCCTGTCGGTAGAGAATCGGTCCGCGCGAGCTGAGTGGCACCATGATAGAAATAAATAGCATCACAGGGCTTAAGATCAGCAAAGCGCACGCTGCACCGATGATATCGAGCATACGCTTCAACACAATGTTGTAGCCGGTCAGCGGACTCTCGTGAAGACTGATAATAGGCATCCCTTCAATCAGTTCGACACCAGGAGTCAGCCGAGTAAAACGAGCGATATCAGGCAGTATTTGGATGTCATTGATCTGGTCTGCGATCCGCTCGAGTTCTGCTTCAATAAACTCATAGTAGGCATGCGGCAAAGCAATGATCACTGAGTGTGTCGGATGCTCAACAAAGAACTGAGCCCAGTCCTTCTGCTCCGAAATTAAGGCCAGACTTTGTCGTCGGCAGTACTGGATGTCCGCCTGCTTATCATCTTGGCCAGGCAGCAAGACACCCAAGACGAGACTACGCTCCACGCCGAGATGTTTGCTCATCTCAAGAGCCTGGCGAATGCCATCGCCTCGCCCGATCAAGAGAACACGTCGAGGCGCCTTTCGCCTTTGATTGTAACGCCAAAAGGCACGCACTGAAGAACGAGCCATGAGAATTGCCATCGGTTGGAGGATGGCAAAGAAGATCAGAGTCAGCCGCGAGTAACGGTACTCTTCGTAGAAATAGGTAAAAGCAATGAGACCAAGTACCGCGACAATCGAGGTCGGAATCACATCGAGACATTCACTTGTCCAGCGCTTGTAGCGTCCGGTTCGCCGGAGAAATCCGGTGCTAGCTGCTGTAAGCAGCCAAATCCCTGAGATGAAGGGCACAAGCTTGACATAAAGCACAAGGGGTGGAATCCCTTGTGGAACCTCGATCGAAGTGTAAAAACGAAAGAAAAAGGCAAGAAACCAAGCCGTGATCACCGCAAGGAGATCAGCCAAGACCAGTGAGGGAAACAGCAATTGACCAACCTTCCGGTTCATCAGGCTCCTCCTTCTAGCTCAGCGATTTGCATTCGCAATTGTTGTAAAAAGGCACTCTTGTGAAACGTTTGTGCAAAGTCCAAGAGTTTCGCTGTGGAATAATCCGTGACCTTAAAGCGTTCCAAAGTGAGGCGCAGAGTATCCACATCAGCTTGATCAAAGAAAGTACCGGTCTCACCTTCCAGAATAAAGTCAAGTGCCCCTCCGGCCCGAAGTGCGATGACTGGTGTACCGGCTCCCATCGCTTCTATGGCAGTGATGCCAAAGTCTTCGACTCCGGGGAAGAGAAGAGCGTCCGCTTCTTGAAAAAGCCGGACCCACTGGGAGGCATCTGGCTGGATACGAAACTCCGTGTGTCGGCCAGCAAGCCGACGAAGTCGTCTCTCATCCGGACCCGAACCAGCTATGACGAGTCTTTGCCCCAGCTGCTCACAGGCTGCAATGGCCAAATCGAAACGCTTATAGGAGACGAAAGCACCCGCTGCCAGCAGATAACCAGGTTTCACCACAGGAGATTGGGGTCGAAACCGATCCACATCAACGGGCGGATGAATCACGCTGGCATTACGCCCATAATATCTTTGGACCCGCTTCTGCACGAAGCTACTGTTTGCCACAAAGCGATCCACTCGATTGGAAGAGGTGACATCCCACATTCTGAGCTTATGACTCAAGTGATGAACCAAAGCCTCAAAAGGGCTAAAGTTGCGACGTGTCACGAGATAGTGTTGTCTTTGGTCCCAAATGTAACGCATCGGGGAATGGATATAGCAGAGATGTCTGCTGTCAGGTCCAACCATGACTCCTTTCGCAACACAGGAAGAGGTGCTGAGAATGAGATCAAAATCCTCAAGAGGTAAGGCCTCGATCGCACTAGGAAGGATTGGTAGCAAAGCTTTCCGCAGAGGTCTTAAGGCATTCAGCCAGGGATCCACTCGGACGTCACGACGGGTGATGCTCGCAGGCATCGCCCGCGGATCGTAGAAAAGGGTATAGACGGGCGCTTCGGGATAGAGGTCCAACATGGCTTCCAGCACACGTTCTCCACCGCGATATGTCACCAACCAATCATGAACATAGGCCACACGCATGCGGCGTCTCTCTCCGAAAATTTCGGTGATGATCTCAACAATTGCAACACTCTGGGAGCGCTGCCTGACTTGAGCCGTGGCCACCCGCGTTGGGATGCGCGAGCATCCGACTGAGAACCTGAGCCGCCCATCGCAGGAAAGGAGGAATTATGCGCTGCAGAAGCAAAAAACTCAGTAAAAAAATGCGGAAGGTCAAGAGCATGGAGCCCGCCAGGACTCCGCGAGAAAGACCGGGTCCCTTGCGATGGCGCGTCAGTCGGTGTTAGAATAAGAGTGTAGACCCCATAAAGACTGGTTTTCACGATTCGAAAGCAGCCGCCAAGGCTTCTCTCCTAGAGCTGACGTATTAAGAATATTCGAAATTTCACTATGTAACTTGCTCCCCGGCCCCATTTCCAGCGATTTGAGGAGGCTCCAGCTTCGCTATGAATCAGCGCAACGTCTTCGAAGGCAGCTTGACACCGGAATTCCTGGCCCCCCTCAACGATCGGGACGCACCGTTCCCCGGAGGCACCTGGCGCCAGGCGCTCAGTGAAATCGTGGGGAAAAGCGAAGCGATGGAAAAGGTGCTGGCGACGATTGGCAAAGTCGCACGTTCGGACGCTCCGGTGTTGATCCACGGGGAAAGCGGCACGGGTAAAGAGTTGGTCGCGCGTGCTCTCCACCGCCTCTCTCAAAGAGCCGGCCGGCGATTTTTAGCTATCAATTGCTCCGCTATACCTGAAACACTGCTCGAATCGGAATTGTTTGGTTATGTCAAGGGAGCCTTCACAGGAGCTGACAAAGGGCGTAAAGGCTACTTTGAAGAAGCTGCCGGAGGGACTTTGTTTCTTGACGAGATTGGAGAGATGCCCCCTCGACTGCAGGCTAAGCTACTGCGCGTCCTCCAAGAAAAGCAGTTTTCACCGGTCGGCTCCAACGAAGTCAAATATGCCGACGTGCGGGTGATTACAGCGACTAACGTTGATTTGGAAGATGCCGTCGCCCACCAGCGTTTCCGCTTGGATCTCTTCTATCGACTCAACGTCTTGCCCATCCTCTTGCCACCCCTGCGGGATCGCAAAGGGGATGTGCGACTTCTTCTCGATTACTTTATCGAGCATTCCAACCAAGTCCATAGTCTGCATAACCCTTGTTACATGAACCCCGAGGTTTACCAGTGCCTCGAACGCTACAGTTGGCCCGGCAACGTACGGGAACTTCAAAATCTCGTCGAACGTTTAGTGGTGATGAGCGGAGGAGGGATGATCACCCTCGAAGCTTTGCCTAGTGAATATCGGCAGGTGAAAAGTGGAGCCTCAGTCCGTGATGCTGAGCCCATCCGAGGAGACGAAGGTCCAACCCTTTCCAGCGTTGGGATCACTCAAACGCACGTTCTCGACATCTTGCCAGAGGAAGGGCTTGATCTCGAACATTTCATCGAACACCTGGAAAATACCTTGATTATGCAGGCGCTGCATCGCACCGGCCATAACAAAAATCAGGCCGCCAAACTCCTCGGCTTGAATCGTACGACGCTGGTCGAACGCATCAAGAAACGCAAACTTGTCCCGCTGAATTCTCCGTCAAAAGAACTTTGATCAGGAACTCACAAGGCCGCCTTTCGGGGCGGCCTTTTCACTTTTTAGACAGTCATGACTTCTTTTTCTTTCTTCGCCATGCGCTCGTCGAGCGTCTTAATGAAGTTATCGGTGTGCTTTTGCACTTCATCTTGAAAGCGCTTGCTATCGTCTTCCGTAATTTTCTTATCTTTCTCAGCTTTCTTGATCTCTTCGTTGATATCCCGACGAATATGCCGGATCGAGACCTTGGCTTCCTCGCCCATTTTTTTCAACTGCTTGACGATGTCCTTCCGGCGATCTTCGGTCAGCTGAGGAATTGGGACTCGCACGACCACACCGTCGTTGGTGGGTTGTAGACCAAGATCGGCTTTCATGATCGACTTCTCGATCTCTTGGATGAGCTTTTTCTCAAATGGAGAGATCAAAATAGTGCGCGCATCAGGGGTCGAAAGCGTAGCTACCTGATTGATAGGACTCAGGGTCCCATAGTAATCGACCTTCACACCATCGACCATGCTGATCGAGGCTCGGCCGGTTCGAACACGAGCCAAGTCTTTGTCGAACGCAGCGATTCTCTTTGACATCTCATCTTTACATTTTGAAGTGTAATCGGCCATATGCTTATCCTATGTCCAGATCAGATCTGTAATTAATGAACCAGTGTTCCTTCCGTCTCGCCCGTCACTGCGCGCCAAACACAGCCCGGTTCACCCAACTTAAATACACAGATAGGAATGGCTGCTTCCATGCACATTGTAACGGCTGTGGCATCCATAACCTTAAGCTTCTTCGAAATCACATCGAAATACGAGAGTTCCTGAAACTTAACAGCATCCGGATCGCCTTGTGGATCTCGATCGTAAATGCCATCCACTTTGGTAGCCTTCAGAATCACGTCAGCGCTCACTTCGCGAGCTCTGAGACTTGCAGCAGTATCGGTTGTAAAGTAAGGATTACCCGTCCCACCTGCAAATATTACCACTCGCCCTTTGGCCAAATGCTTGATGGCCTTCCGGCGAATGTAGGGTTCCGCCAGCTCTTGCATGTGAATTGCCGTCATCACCCGGCTGTAGACGCTGTACTTCGTCTCAAGAATACCTTGCAAGGCGAGGCTGTTGATCACCGTCGCTAGCATTCCCATATAGTCGGCATTGGCCCGATCCATGTCCCAACCAGCCGCTCGCGATCCACGCCATATATTACCGCCACCGATGACGATGGCGACCTCTACTCCGCGCTTTTGAACTTCCGCCACTTCGTGAGCCACGAACTGGAGAGATTCCCCTTCGATTCCGAAACCACGATCACCACCGAGCATTTCTCCCGACAGCTTCAACATGATGCGCTTATACTTCGCTTCGCTCATAGCTTCCTCTTGCTCAGACCTGCTTCTTCCATGAGTCGGGCCGAGGAGCCCGACGAAAAAAAACCCCGATCGTCTCGGGGTCAGAGGACTGACTTAGGACCGCAGTTGAGCTGCGACTTCTTCTGCGAAGTTCTCTTTTTTCTTTTCGATACCTTCGCCGAGCTTGAAGAGATGAAATGCAGCAAGGCTTGCACCCTTAGCTTTTTCACCTACCAGCTGACGGATGGAGATGTTCTGATCTTTAACAAAAGCCTGATCGAGGAGACAGACTTCCTTGAAGAATTTTTGTATCTGACCTGCAAGGATCTTCTCGATCATCGCCTCAGGCTTTTTCTGCTCAAGGAGCTGCTTGCGAGCTAATTCTTTTTCCTGCTCAAGCTCTTCGGTATTGACTTCGTCGCTCTTCAGGTAGCGAGGGTTAGCAGCTGCTGCGTGCATAGCGATGTCTTTACCAAGCTCAAGCACATCAGCGCCCTCTGCACCTTCGAGCAGCACAAGCGTACCGATGCGACCACCCATGTGCGTGTAACCAGCGACAGTACCCTTCGGAGTACTGAGATAACCCAGACGGCGCAGTCGCATATTCTCACCAATCGTTGCAATCAGACCAGCGAGACGAGCTTCCACGGTCTCATTCCCTAACTTGAGGGCCTTCAGAGTGTCGAGGTCGTGACACTTTTGAGCGAGAGCCAGTTCGGCAACGTCCTGAGCAAACTTCTGGAAATCATCATTTTTCGAAACGAAGTCGGTCTCGCAGTTCAGCTCGAGGACGACGCCGCTGCGTTGATCTGCCGAGACCACGACCTTAACCATACCTTCGGCGGCCACACGGTCAGCCTTCTTCGCGGCGCGGGACAGGCCTCGCTCCCGTAGCCAAAGAATGGCTTTCTCCATGTCGCCTTGGTTCTCTTCGAGTGCCTTCTTACACTCAAGCATACCAACGCCGGTTTTTTCACGCAGCTCTTTGACCATACTGGCTGTGATTGTCACGGGTAAACCTCCCATACGATGTGTCTTGGCAGATGAGGATAGATCGAACGCGGTCTGGCTCTTTGTGAAGGCTCTCTGTCCTTCATAAGAACAGAGAATCAACCAGTATGACGGAGTTTGCCCGACCAGGAGTAGGCTCTGTACCCTGCCTAGTCGAGACAGCTCGGAGTGAAAGCGAGACCGCTCTCTTTTTAACGCAAAGGCCCCCGTGAGGACAAACAAATACCTTCGCAAGACCGACGGGGGGAAGCAGGACCCTCGGAGAGGATCCTTGAGACTTATCTGCGCTCCACATTGACGCGATTGCCCTTCTCGTCACGGAAGCTGCCTTCCTGAACGCGAGATTCAAAGCGCTCGCCCTTTTCGTAGTCGCCTTCTTTGGTGCGCACCTTGCCTTCAGCACAAGCTTGGGCAGCGGTACCGATGAAAAGCTGCAGGGAACGCAGGCTGTCATCGTTACCAGGAATCGGGTAGTCGATCAAAGTGGGGTCGGCATTGGTGTCAGCGATCGCCACGACGGGGATACCCAGGCGCTTAGCTTCGCGAATCGCGATCGTTTCTTTGTGCGCATCGACGATAAAGACTGCGGAAGGCAGACCTGGCATATCTTTGATGCCGCCAAGGTTACGCTCGAGCTTTTCACGCTCACGATTCAGCCCAAGAACCTCGCGCTTCGTCAGCTTTTGGAAGGTCCCGTCCTGAGCCATGCGCTCGATCTTGCGCAAACGGTGAATCGACTGACGGATGGTTTGGAAGTTGGTGAGCGTACCGCCCAGCCAGCGGAAATTACAGAAATACTGACCTGTGCGGCGAGCTTCCTCTTCGACGAGATCACGAGCCAGTCGTTTCGTTCCAACGAACAGGACGTGGCCACCACGGGCTGTCACGGCTTCGAGGAAGTCACAGGCGCGCTGAAACATTTTCACGGTTTTCTGCAGGTCGATGATGTGGATTCCGTTGCGCTGTCCGAAGATGTAACCAGACATCTTGGGGTTCCAGCGACGCGTCTGGTGACCGTAGTGGACGCCGGCTTCCAGCAACTGCTTCATGTTAATCGTAACTGACATATCAAACTCCTGGAGAAGGTTGTTCCTCGGAAGCCGGTGGCCTGTCTCGCAGGACCTTGACAGCGTAGAGCTGACCTTCCTGACCTGACTTCCTGTGTTGTCTTGGGTTACACGAATCCCAAAGCCCGAGTAATCTACAACTCTTCCCACAGGATCTCAAGATCCTTTTCAGGAATCGGGAAATTTGATGCCCTTGAGCTTGGCGAAGGGGCTCACCTCGGGGTTGCTTTCATCCTCGTAAACGAGCTGTTCTTCGACATTTTCAAGGCAGACCGCACAATTTTTGCCATCCGCGGTCACTTTGATGAGACGGTTCGGAAGAGCCGTCTGAACCACGTCATTAATAACAGGCTCAAGATCCAAGTAGCCGTCCCGCAGGTAATAGGAGTCGAGGTCTTGCGGAGTCAAATCGACTTCGACCTCCTCACCTTCTTCCTTAGCGTCGCCTTCATAACGGGCAAGGTAACGAACCTCAATCGGTCGCTCGATCTCCCAGGTGATCAGGTCCTGGCAGCGACCACAGTTGACGAGAGGATGGAAGCGCACGTGCCCCCGGATATGGAAAACGTCGTAAGGTGCCGGTGTCACGGTCACCTCGCCGGTGAGCTTGGGCTGTGTCTGCCCCTTGATGGCGAACGACTGGTAAATGAAAGCCAGCCATGGCTCATCGCCGCTGATTGAAATTGTTGAGGGCTCACGCAAGTCGACAGCTTTGAGTTTCATAAGGCTCCGCCTCCCGGCAGAAAGTTAGGGTGCTGCCGGTTTTAACTCTGCTAGGCTCGGATGGCAAGTCCTTGTCTTTGCGTTCCCAGAGTTGGCTCGTTTCAAATTTTATCAAATAATTTCATACGGTTATTAGAAAACCTTACATTTTTTGGAGCCTGGACCGATGCCGACTGTGGCGCGGAAGGTCCGCTCTAGGGATGGAGACGCTCGTCCGAATGGAAAAGCGCTGGCACGTTTTTCATGGAACGAAAAACCTTGGCTTGATGACAGCTAAGGAGATCAGGGAGGCTTTGCGCCAAGGCACCCTTGATCCTTTCGATAAAGTCTCCCGCGAAGGTTCCAATATCCGGGAGGATTTGATCGAAGTCGATGAAATCTTCAAGGAATCTGCTGTCACTCCTCTCTCCCAAGCAGCGGGGGCCGAATCCACAGAACATGCGGCGATCGTCGACCGCCAGGTTCAGCTTCAAGACAGCTCCGAATCAAGTTCCCTAGCAGGCAGCTGGATTCATGAATCATCGCTGCGTCGCGCCCCAGAGGTCGAAGCCACACGCAACGACAACGTTCGACCCTCTTCGGCCAAGCGCTATTATGTGCTCGATCGGGATAAGGTCCTTGGCCCTCTCAGTGCGCTCGAGATCCAGTCGCTATTCAACCGAGGGATGCTCAACAAGAAAGTGCGAGTTCAGAAGGTGGGTGGGGATAAGATCATTCCCATCACTCAATTCATCGCCTCATACTCCGACGATCGTTTGAAAGAATTAGCTGAAGATGGCAAAATTCCGCAACAAATCGGCATCGGCAGTCCCTCGTCCAAAGTACTCAACGAACTCGCGCGCATGGCCAATAGCCAGCGTCTCGCTCAAAATCGGCGTAATAAGTTATACATCGCCCTGATACTCGCCGGACTCGTGCTCGGAGCCCTTGCCTACTTTGCAATCGAGCAGGCTGCCTCACGTCGGGCACATCGCAGCAGTATTGAGAGCGAGTCGACCGACAGAAGCGAGAGCACACCCTCGCCCCCTAGCCGACCAAGCCGGCCCCAAAGACCACGCTTGGTCCAAAAAAACCCCGAACCAGCACCGAGCGATCTCCCTACCGCATCGTCCGAGCCGCAAGCGAAAGAGGAGGTCCGTGGGGCCGAACCGCCCTTGCGCAAAACGTCTAAAGACACCGAGCGCCCGGCCATTCAGAACAGGCCCAAGACACCGCCACGGGCTCCAGAGCGCAAGGTCACACCACCCAGTAGCCGACCGGCGCAGACCAATCCCGCTCGATCAAGCCCACCACCACGCCGTCCCCCTCCGCCTGCACCTGTGCCTCAGGGGCCCGGCGTCATTGCCAAGGCGCTGTCATCGGCCGGCCGTATCCAGACCATCGGGCCGCTCTCGTTCAACCTGGCCTCGCTCGAAGCCTGCGGCACCAAGTGCACATTGACGCTTCGGGATACGAGCGGCGCGAGCATGAAAGCTGTCTTCTTCAAGAATTCGTATTACGATCAGTTGAAAACAAAGAGCAGATCTGTTTTTCTGACCGGATCAACCAAAATTGACCGCGGCGAATTGACCCTCATTATCCAAGACGTCCGCTAAGCGGCAATCGCACTCCGCCGCGACTCGATACTTGACCCGAACTCCATCTGGCGGTAATAGGGTAGGTTCCAAAGTAGCAGCCTCACGACGCCTGCGGAAATAAGGAGTATTTACATATGGCAGTACCTAAGACCAGGACTTCCAAGTCCAAGCGCAATATGCGGCGCTCTCACCATGCTCTGAAAGTGCACGGAATCTCGATCTGTTCGAACTGCAATTCGGTCAAGCAACCGCATGCCATCTGCGAGTCCTGCGGCCATTATCGCGGCAAGCAGCGTCTAGAGCCAAAAGCAAGTCTAGCCGCCGACACCGGCTTCAACGCCGAGGCTTGATCGCCATGCAAAAGATTCTCGCCATGTTCCCTGGGCAAGGAAGCCAGTACGTGGGCATGGGCGCTAAGCTCCTGGCTGAATTCCCCGCAACCCGGGCTGTTTTCGAAGAAGCAGAGGATGCCTGTCAACTCCACATCCGTCGCCTCTGCCAAGAGGGACCCGATTCGGAGCTCAAGTTGACGGCCAACACCCAACCCTGTCTTCTCACCGTGAGTGTGGCGTATTGGAAAGCTCTTCACGATGAGACTGGTTTGATCCCGAGCCTCTTTGCAGGCCACAGTTTGGGTGAATATTCGGCGCTTGTCGCGGCTGGCAAGTTGAGCCTAGGCCGCGCTGCTTATCTTGTGCGCAAACGCGGCGAGGCGATGCAGGAGGCGGTTCCAGCAGGCGTTGGTGCGATGGCGGCCGTCCTTAAGATGCCGATGGAGCAGCTGGAAGCGCTCTGTCTGAAGCACACCCGGCCGAACTCGCGCGTAGAGATCGCCAATTACAACAGCGACGCCCAACTCGTGATCGCCGGTCACACCACGGCCGTGCTCAGTCTTTGCGAGGAGCTGCAATCCCTCGGCGTACGCTATGTCGAGCTACCCGTAAGCGCTCCTTTCCACTCCAGTCTGATGGCGCCGGCTCGTGAGGCGATGGCTCCTCTTCTGCAGAGCAGCTCGTTCGAAGCCAACACCGCGGGGATCATTGCCAATCTCACGGGACAAGTGGTTCGAGACTACGAAGCACGCTATCTTATCGAACAGATCGACAGCCCTGTTCGTTGGATCCAATCGATCGAAACAGCCAAGGCTGAAGGCATGACTCGTTTCATCGAGATCGGCCCAGGCAAAGTTCTCTTCGGCATGGTTCGACGGATGGTGCCACGCGATGGCTACGAGGTTCTAGCGACCGAAGACCTCAAAGAGGTTCTACCGAGCCTCGTCTGAAAAGCTTGAGACCATGAATGAGAAACGAGGAGGGGCACCCATGCCGGGTGCCCCTTTGGTTTTAGGAGTTCTGGTTTACGAGTGCTCAGGGAAAGGCCTTGAGAAGTGGATCGGCCCATGACCTAGAGAAATCCTTCTGCCTGTAGACCACCCCAAGACGAAACTGCCTCAGATACTTTTGAGCAGCCTTTTGGATGTCGTCGGGGGTGACTTTAGCTAGTTTCATCGGCATCTCGTAGAGTGGATTGGTACTTCTATAGTAGTGCATCGCACCACTGATGGAGTTAGCGAGACTACCATGCTCCTCAAGATTCAAAAAGTAGCTGGTCGCGAACACAGTCTTATACCGCTCGAGCTCGACTGCCGCTAGTTTCTCATCACGCAGCTTCCGAATGACAGGTTCTAGCGCCTCCAAAGTCTCTTTAGGTTTGGATGTGGAAGCATGCAGAAGACCGATCCCCATCGTATAGGGAATCATCTGAGCAGAAACCGCATACGAGAGTGAGCGCTTGGTGCGAATCTCGTTCTCGAGCTCTTGACTGAGGATATGCAGCATCAGTTGAGCTGGTAAGAGATCGGCATCCCGCGCCCCTGGCATGACAAATTTTGCTCGCAGATAGGCGGTTGGGATATCACGATCGACGATTTTGAAGCTTTTTTTAGGATTGAACTGGAGATTTGGCAAGGAGAGAGATTTCACAGGAGCCGTCGTCAGCCCATCGAGTTGTTTTTCCAGAACACTTTTCATCTCGGCTGGAGGCATGGGTCCGACCACCACCAGGCGCTTGGGAACGTCCTTCAGCAAGCGATTATGCAAAAGAATGAGATCGTTGTGCTTGTAGGCCCCTATAGCTTTTAGCTCGGTATCTTGATCGTCCCAGTAAGGATGTCCTTTACCGTAAAAGATGGAGTTCACCACCTCGTTCACGTAGGATTCGGGGTTTTGAACCGACGACTCGATACCGGCTCGAACCTGTTCGCGAATCACCTGAGCTTCGGCAGCGTCAAGAGTAGGTTCGAGCAAAATGCTGCGAAAGGCAGGCAGAAGTTCTTGCATTTGATCTTTGAGCATCGCCATGCTGCAGCTACCCAACTCCACGCCGAAACTACAGTTGATTCCCGTTCCATTCCGCTCAAGCAGGGCGAGAAGCGTGTCGCGGGGATAGGATTTGCTCCCTCGCTCCATCAGCGTCCCGAGGATCTGCAAAGCGGGCCGAGCCTTAGCCTCGAGATGGGCCGCCCCGAAGTCGAAAGAGACACCGACCAAGACAATGTCTGTATTTGCCACCTGACGATAGGACACCGGCACACCCTTCAGCACGGTAAAGGAGTGCGTTGCCCTCTTTTGCAGTCGAACCGTCTCTGGACTCACCAATTCCTTAGCTTGTAAACTCAGACTCAGCAAAGCCACCCAGGCCAGAGTCATCACGTATAAGACCCATCTCATGGCTGGCTCCTTTCAGATTTTGCTGATGTCTCTTTGAGCTGAAGCTTGTCGGCATCGAGCGGTGAGAGGAGAACTGCGACGACTGGCTTCTTGTCTATGAGGTATCGTTCTACGAACCCACGAACCTCTTCGAGGGTGACCTTCTGCAATTCACTGATATACTGATCGTAAAAGGGTAGGTCGGTGATCGCCCACCAATAGGCAAGGCTCTTAACATATTCACTCGGCCTATTTTCTTCGAACGCTCTCTGCACGACCAAGCTACGTCTCACATCTTCGAGCATCTCCTGGCTGAATGCATCCTTTTCGGCCCAGCGCGCTGTTTCTTTGCTCAGCTCTTCGCGAAACTTACTATACTGGGTCGCACTCACAAAAGCACTGATGCCGAGCTCTCCTGCCTGAGATTGGGTCGCATAGGAGAAACTTGCACCGAAGGTGAGACCAGAATCCACATAGCGCTTGATAAATGGACTCAGACTGTGATTCACAAGACCGATCAAGACGTCAGCAATGTAGGCGTCTTTTGGCTGTAGCCGCGCCTTGGGACCTTCGAATGTCGCGCTAACGGATACGTGTCGAGCCTGGGGATGGATTTTCACGATCTCGATCCCTTGCTTAGGAAAAGCCGGAAAGGCAGGAGGAACCTGTGCTTTCCACCCCGTAGGATTTTGCCAACGGCTGAAAATCGTCTCGACTTTCTTCAAAACGTCGGCAGTGGAGACGTCGCCTGCGATAAGCAAGGCTGAGTTCTGCGGGACAAAGACTTCATCCTTGATGCGCACGAGCTGATCACGTGTCGCTCCTTCGATGATAGGCCGCTCGCCGAGTGGATTACGCCGATAGGACAGGGAGCCATAGATCGCGTCCTGGCGGGCTCTGTAGAGCTCGAAGCCGGTCTGAGAGGCATTCCGGTCATATTCATCGAGCACGACCTTCCGTTCCCGCTCCAGCTCGCCCTCATCAATCAAGGGTGTAGCGATTGCATGATACATGAAGTCGAGGCCTTCCTCGAGAAAGGCTGAGGGTAATGTAAAGTAATAGCGAACCATTTCGGCACTCGTATCGCCATTATAAACAATACCGAGGTCCCGGATGCGCTCGCGAAAGGCCTCCTGGTCGGGGATTGAAGCATTACCCTTGAAGAACATATGCTCCCAAAGGTGGGTCAGGCCGCTGATGTCTGGAGTCTCCGTGAAAGCTCCTGCTTTGACGGTAAGGACGATAGTGACCAAAGGCACCTTGCGGGATTCCCAGGTAATGACATCCATACCATTCGCCAACTCTTTTACTTGAAACGCGCTTGCCTCGGCCACACTGCGGCTGAGGCATAACGAGAGGAGGAGGGCGAGTAACGTGGCCCCATATCGTCGTTTTCGCAGCATAGAACAACCTCGTAAGACTGAAAAAGAAAAGGCCGCAGTCGCAACCGCGGCCCTCAAGACAGTATAGCAAATTTTTGTTTAGACCATCGACTCGGCGACAAGCTCGGCAATGTCCTTGACCTGAACAGCTTCGGACTTGCCTTGGGCCTTCACACCATCATTCATCATGGTCATACAGAATGGGCAAGCTGTCGCCACGGTCGAGGCCCCCGTTTCGATCGCCTCCTTCGCCCGATTCTCGTTGACCCGAGTGCCGATATGCTCCTCGAGCCACATCCGACCCCCTCCCGCTCCACAGCAGAAGCCTTTTTCGCGGCTGCGGGGCATCTCAGTGAGCTGCACACCTGGAAGCTGGCTCAGGGATGTTCGCGGGCTTTCGTAGACTTCGTTGTGCCGTCCGAGATAGCAGGAATCATGGTAGGTCACGTTCTTGGCAGCTTCAGGCACCTGCGATGCTTTGATCTTACCCATTTTCACGAGATCAGAGATCAACTCGCTGTGGTGCACCACCTCAGCCTCAAAGCCAAAATCGGGATACTCGTTTTTGATCGTGTTGAAACAATGGGGACAACCCGTCACGATTTTCTTCACACTGTACTTCTGCATCGTCTCAACGTTCTCACGAATCGCCATATCGGCAAGATATTCGTTACCGAGACGACGCGCGGTGTCACCGTTACATTTCTCCTCCGTGCCGAGAATGGAGAAGCTGATGTTTGCCTTATTGAGAATGTCGACGATCGACTTCGAGACCTTTTTGTAACGCTCGTCGAAGCTACCGGCGCACCCTACCCAAAACAGATACTCGACCTGACTATTCTGTGCCATGGTCGTCACATCTAGACCTTTGGCCCAGTCTGCACGGGTCGCCGGGGAGAAAGCCCAAGGCGTCCCGTTGTTTTCGAGGTTGCGGAAGGTGGTTTGCAATTCATCCGGGAAATTGCCTTCCGTAAGCGTCAGGTAGCGACGCATATCGACGATAGCAGGAATATGCTCGATGTAGAGCGGGCAGGCCTCCATACATGCGCCACAGGTCGTACAAGACCAAAGTTCGTCAGTCGTGAGAAAATCTTCACTGATCAAAGCCTTGCGTTTGCCCTCAGGCTCCTCCAGATGATTCAGGAGTGAATACTTCATATCATGCATGATCTTGCGAGGATCCAAAGGTTTACCAGTCGTATTCGCCGGACAGGCCTCTGTACAGCGGCCGCACTCCACGCAGGTGAAGGAATCCAGCAGCTGCTTCCAGCTGAACTCCATTGGCTGGCTCACGCCGAAAGACTCAGCATTTTCATCAAAGACCATGGGGCGCAGGCGCCCACGAGCGTGGTGACTGCGGAAGAAGATATTCGGCCAAACCCAGATCAAGTGCTGGTGCTTGGAATACGGAAGAAAGGTCGTGAAGCTGAACAAAACCAGGGAGTGAGCCCAAAAAACGGTCTTGTCGAAAAAATGCCAGTCATCGACCGCAAAGCCGACGATCCGAGCGAACGCGCTTGAAATCGGCACAGCACTAGCTGGAATCTGCCCTGCGTAGGCCCGCGCCCCGAGACTCACAAGAGAGGTGAAAACTAAGCCCAAAATGAAGCCCAAGACAATCATCGCGTCCTTCTTGGAGGCCTCCGCGAGAACAGCCAAGCGATGGGGTGGGAAGTAAAGACGTCGGATCATGGCGTAGGCAATCGCCAGGAATACCAGGAAGTTGCCGAGGTCCTGTGAGACCAAAAACACCTTGAACCCCAAGCCATCACCCAACAAATATCCAAAATGGAAACCATCGATCAGACCGGCCAGGAGGGTCTCTATGGTTCCAATCGAAACGACGATGAACCCCCAGAAAATGAAGGCATGCATGATGCCTGACACGGGGTCCTTGAACATCTTATCTTGAATAAAACCGAACTGGAGCATCTCCCGGACCCTTCGCGGAAAATTGCTCAGGCGGTTGTCTTCCCTACCCTGCCCCTGGTTCATCTTCACCCAGGTACGCAGAAGGTTGTAGCCAAACAGCGAGAACACGGCACCCGCCAGGAGTGCAAAGATCAGATTGTCAAGAAAGTCCACGAGTGTGCCCCCTTCGTCAGTCGAGACAGCAGGATAAGATTGACGATGTACCGACTCTTACAAACGCTAACAATAATGAGAGGCAAGCTGCTTGTCGAGGATGAATACGCAGTCGATGACGTGCATATCACACAGCACGCGCTCCAAGCGGTCCGAGCGAATGTTCGCCCTCCACGGAACCTAGAGAAATGCTGTCACGGCAAGAACTCAACTCTGATCGCCATCATTCTACCACACTTTAAAGCGAGCACCCGTGCTTCCAAGCAGGACGGCGTCGCGAGCGAATCTCGTGTACAGATGGCGGCAGGTCTTATGAGTCCTTCGGACGAACCTGCTGGTAAGCACGTTGGTAGGCATTCAAGGAACGCCACGCTTCGAGCAGCATCCGATGGGTTTCGTACTGAATACGAGCCTCCCATCCTTCCGCGTAGAGGGTGACGTACTCTTCGATCTTGTCGAGGTAGGCACCGTCGTTGAGAGCTTTCCGCTCAGCATCAGCCCCCTTGGAATGAGGGGCTTGGCTACGCTTGACGGCTAGGAGCACTTCCGGAAGGAGACTCTTCAAACGCTCCGCCACCTGCAGGCTCTCGCGACTGCGTGCCCCATGGCGTCTGATGAGTTCCATGATGTGGTCTGGATGCATCGAGCCTCCCCTTCCCCCCCGGAGGAGTTTACGGGCCTTTGTGAGCTTGGGAAAGGCGGCTTATTTGGCATATTTTGAGCGTTTGGAAAACAGGCCTCGCAAAATACTTGACTAAAATACTATAGTTTTTAATGTCGTCTTGCCTAATGTATAGCTTTCCGCTAAACATTAACGCTCTTCGCAGGATAGCTGCTTTCTGAGCGAGGGATAAGTTGTGAATTTGACGTCGCGCAGTCGTTATGCGCTTAAAATTATGCTGGATCTGGCTCATCGGCAGGACGACCCATTGGTGCGTCGTCAGGATATCGTCAGACGACAGGGAATCCCATCGAAATATTTGGATCAAATCCTGCTCCGCTTGCGCCGAGAGGGCTTGGTTGCCAGCGTTCGAGGGCGTACTGGAGGGTACCGAATCGGTCGTGACGTCCATAACATTTCCGTGTGGGAAATTTTCAGGGCTGTGGAGGACGGGATTTATCCCGTTGCATGCGTCGACGAGCACCATGCCTGCGAGTTCAAGGAGGCCTGCGTGGCTGCCGAACCTTGGCAATTGATCTTCGAGACCATGCGTCAGACTCTGACCCAAATGTCATTGGCGGCATTCGAACATCAGTTCGCGCGCGAGAACAAAATGTGCCCTATGGGTGGTTTGCGAGAGTGCCGACCAGGCCGCGAACCGCTCCGGGCTTTTGATGCAGGCTTCGTCGAAAGTGACCTCCGAGAGGCAAACGGGAGTATAACATGTCCGACAACCTGAAAAAACAACTAGCGGGGCGCGAGTACAAGTACGGCTTCGTGAGCGACGTGGAAGCTGAGGAGTTTCCTGTCGGTCTTAATGAAGACATCGTCCGTCGCATCTCAGCGCTTAAAAATGAGCCCGACTTTATCCTGGAGTTCCGGCTCAAAGCTTTCCGTTACTGGCAAACATTGAAAGAACCGACGTGGGCTCACGTCTCCTATCCGCCCATCGACTTCCAGGCCATACAGTATTATTCAGCCCCCAAGAAAAAGGGCGACGGCCCTAAGAGTCTCGCGGATGTCGATCCCGAGCTCTTGGCGACCTTCAACCGTCTCGGCATTCCTCTTGGCGAACAGCAGCGCATTTCGGGTGTCGCCGTCGACGTGGTCTTCGACAGTGTCTCGATTACGACGACTCACCAGGAGGATTTAGAGAAACTCGGGATCATTTTTTGTAGCTTTTCCGAGGCGATCCAGCACCACCCCGAGCTGATCAAAAGGTACCTTGGCCGAGTGGTTCCCTACAAGGACAACTACTACGTGGCTCTGAACTCGGCGGTGTTCTCCGACGGCTCGTTTTGCTACATTCCCAAGGGCGTCAAGTGCCCGATGGATCTCAGCACCTACTTTCGTATCAATGCCGCGGGCACGGGTCAGTTCGAGCGAACACTGGTCGTAGCCGAGGAAGGCGCATCCGTCTCTTATCTCGAAGGCTGCACAGCTCCCCAGAGAGACGAGCATCAGCTTCATGCTGCCGTGGTGGAACTGATCGCTCTCGACGATGCCGAGATCAAGTACGCGACCGTTCAGAACTGGTATGCCGGTGATGCTAAGGGACAGGGTGGAATTTATAACTTCGTGACGAAGCGCGGTCTGTGCCTAGGCAAGAATTCCCATATCTCCTGGACTCAAGTCGAAGCTGGTTCGGCCATCACCTGGAAGTACCCGAGCTGCATCCTACAGGGAGACAATTCGCGCGGTGAATTCTATTCGGTAGCATTGACCAATCATAGGATGCAGGCTGATACCGGCACAAAGATGATCCATATTGGCAAAAATACCCGGAGCAGAATTGTCTCCAAGGGGATTTCAGCTGATCAATCCGTGAACAGTTACCGCGGGCTCGTCAAAATCATGGACTCTGCGGAAGGAGCGCGCAACTATTCGCAGTGCGACTCCCTGTTGGTCGGCGATCAGTGCTCCGCTAACACATTTCCCTACATCGAAGTCAAACATCCCAGCGGTGTGGTGGAACACGAAGCCACCACTTCGAAAATCAGTAAGGAACAGGTTTTCTATCTCAAGTCCCGCGGCCTCGACGAGGAACAGGCCATTGGCCTCCTTCTCAATGGCTTCTGCAAGGAAGTCTTCAAAGAATTGCCGCTCGAATTCTCGGTAGAAGCCGTAAAGCTTCTTGAAATGAAACTTGAAGGCAGTGTGGGCTAATCAAGTCAGGAGTCGTCAACCATGTTAGAAATTTCCGATCTTCACGTCAAAGTTGATGATAAAGAGGTCCTCAAAGGCCTCAACCTCACCGTTAAAACCGGTGAAGTCCATGCCATCATGGGGCCGAACGGGAGTGGCAAAAGCACACTTTCGAAAGTCCTTGCGGGTCACCCAGACTACGAAGTAACGGCTGGCACCATTAACTATGAGATCAATTTTAAAAAGAAAAATCTCCTCGAACTGGAAGCAGACGAGCGAGCACGTGAGGGTATCTTTCTCGCCTTTCAGTATCCCACTGAAATTCCGGGCGTACCCAATCAGGAATTTTTGCGTGCTGCCTTCAATGCCGTTTGCAAGCACCAGGGCGTCGAGCCGATGGCTCCGGAGGCCTTTGCAGGCTTCGTCCGCGAGAAGGCCAGGCTTCTCTCGATCGATACGAGTTTTCTCGATCGAGAATTGAACGTGGACCTCAGCGGGGGTGAAAAGAAGCGCAACGAGATTCTGCAGATGGCTGTTCTATCGCCACGTCTCGCTTTACTCGACGAGACAGACTCGGGTCTGGACGTCGACTCACTCCGTATCGTTTCGGAGGGCGTGAACCGTCTGAAGACCGAGGACAATGCGATCGTCATGATCACACACTATCACCGGATCCTGAACTATATCAAACCGGACTACGTGCACGTCCTGGCGGGTGGACGAATCGTGAAGTCGGGAGACCTGTCTTTGGCCCTGGCTATCGAAGAACGTGGCTACGATTGGCTCTTGAATTAAGGCGGCTCGTTATGCAAACAAACTTTGAAGCCCTGTTCGAACAGGTGCAGCATTCTCCCTGGACCCCGACTTGGCTCAGCAGTTTGCGCAAGGAAGCCTTTCAGCATTTTCAGCGGATGGGACTTCCTGAGCGAACGCATGAGGAATGGCGCTATACCAGCCTTCGCCCGGTAACTCAAGGCAACTATCGAATATTGCTACCGACTCGGGTCGCAAGCGACAAGCCGGTGGAACCGCTCTTGCTGACTACTGCCTACCAGATCGTGTTCATCAACGGCATCTTTGCACCACAGCATTCCAAGTTGCCCGCGTCAGGCAGGATCACGATGCTACCGCTGGAACAAGCGCTTCTCGAGAAGAGGGACTTCGTTGAGAACCTGCTGCAGCAACGCCCCAAGCAGCCCCGCACAAGCCTAGAGGAGCTGAACCAGGCGCTCTTTACAAGCGGTGCCTTGATTCGGGTGCCACCTAACGTTCAACTCGAGCAGCCTATCCACCTCCTTTACCTGCATACGGATGGTGGAGAGGCACAGCTGATCGCACCCCGCAATCTGATCGTTCTTGAAGAGGGCTCCCAGGCCACGATACTTGAAAGTTCTTTTAGCTACCTTGAATCCCACTTCACGAATATGCTGACTGAAGTCTACGTGAGGGCTGGTGCCAAGCTGCACTACGTAGCGGAAAAAGTTCTGAGTTCCCTATCGCTACACATTAATCAAACACGATTTCAGATCGAGCGGGATGCTCAGGTCAAAAGCTTCAATCTGTCGCTCGGAGGCCGTCTCGCCCGCAGCCAGACCCAATTCGAATTGATCGATCCAGGCGCCGAAGCCCAGCTCGACGGCCTCTATATCGGCCGCATGCGCTCCCATATCGACAATCTTACGAGCGTGCAGCATCGGGCCGCTCACACCCGCAGCTCGCAGGTTTACAAAGGACTTCTCTTCGACCAAAGTCGAGCGGTGTTTGATGGAAAGATCTCGATTGCGAAGCATGCGCAGCAGACTCAGGCCCATCAACTCAACAAAACTCTGCTAATGAGCTCCGAAGCAGAGATGGATACCAAGCCGCAGCTTCGAATCGATGCTGACGATGTTCGTTGCTCCCACGGTGCCACGATTGGACGCCTCAATAGCAACGAACTCTTTTACTTGCAAAGCCGCGGGATCCCCCGTGATGAAAGTGAGACAATTCTGTCCCGAGCCTTTCTTCGTGACGTTATCCACCGGCTCGGGCATGATGAATTGGAAGCCCGCCTGAGTCAGGTGTTGGCACTCTATGCAGGCATGGAAGCCTGAAAGGACCTCCACGAGGACAAGATATGACGATGCATGAGCAGCCCATACACCAGGTGGCAAAGGAGTCCGTGATGGACGTGAAGATGATGATACAACCGACGCCGAATCCGTATGCAAAAAAGGTGATTTGCAACTACGACGTCAAGACCACCGGAAAGATTACGTTCAGTGCACCCGAGGACTGCGCTCATATCCCTCTTGCGAAGGCTCTGTTCGAGATTAAGAGTATAACTCAGGTGCATTTTTTCGAAAATGCCATCACCTTGACCCAAGATGGTTCGGTGTCCTGGGATCAGATTCTCGAGGACGCCCGTCGCTTGATCAAAACGCTCCTACCGACACATGATCCTGACTTCGCGTCGCCCGAAGAGAAGAAGCGGGCTGAGCTATCCCCTGACTTGCAGAAAATTGAGGAGATATTGGACCGAACGATACGACCAGCCTTACAGGGAGATGGTGGCGACTTGCAGGTCTTAGCTCTGGACGGGCATTTTCTGACGATTCGCTACGAAGGTGCCTGTGGTACATGCCCCAGTTCGGTCACCGGCACACTGAATGCGATTCAAAGTATTCTGCGCGATGAATTTGATCCCGAAATCGAAATCATTCCGATACAAGAAGGCGTCTGACCGCCTTCTTTTCGTGCTCCGTACTCCTCACGTCACGCTAAACACCGAAATAGACAATAAAAAAGCGCCGGACCCTGGTCAAGAGGATTGCACCGAAGATTACTGCAAACACAAAAGAGCATAAAAAAATCGTCCTGATCGCTCGCTATTCACAAGCTTGAGCAACTTTTATGCACAAAATCTGCGAAGATCGAGCGACAACTCTGGGGCCTTCGGACGGTTTGTGGTACAAACGCTTAGGCATCCAGAAAAGGCCGATAGGCGCCGTTGCACAAGAACTTAGGATCATTGTGGACTGCATGTCCATGTCCGCTTCGGAGCTTTGTGCACCTAGCCTCTGAACCTCTTCTGCTTAAACGGGGCATTTCAGGACCGATACAAAACGGGCATCTCATCGGCCAAGGGGGAAAAGTCGTGGCAGCTCGACCATGGTGGAAGCTAGGGCGTAGCCTTGTATACTCTTTGACCTTAATCAGCCAAATCGCGTGCGGCCCTCGAGGCTCGCAGGGATCAGAACCTCCGCTACAGGACCCCTCTAAGTTGCCCGAACCGCAGCCCCCTGTCGTCGATCCGGGAACACCCCCTCCGCCGAGCGTGGTCGGGGACGTTCCCCGCCTGGGTACAGGTGACAGTTTCGAACTCGCGGCCTGGAACATCGAGAACTTCCCTAAAAATCGTGAAAAAAGTCTCAGTATGACCGCATCGATCTTCCAGCAGATGGATCTCGATATCATCGGAGTCGAAGAGATCGCGGATAGCGAGGCATTTCGGGAGCTGCTCGACAAGCTGCCGGCATATGGCAGTGTCCTGTCCAGCCACGAATACAACCCGGGAGAGTATCAAAAGCTCGGGCTATTGTACCGTGAGGAGCAATTCCAGTATAGAAGTCACCGACTGCTGTTCGAGGGCGATGCTTACGCTTTTCCGCGCCCCCCGCTCGAGGTCAGGCTGCGCTTTCGTCAGGGTTCAAGACAGGGGCAAGATTTGATTGTAATTGTGGTGCACCTAAAGGCCAGCGGTGACCAGACCAGTCGACTTCGACGGGAAAAGGCCAATCTTATTCTTGCTGATCACGTGCAACAGCTTGAACAGGCCGCATCCGATGTTCCCGTGGCGATCATCGGCGACTTCAACGAGCGGACGACGCTTGAGGCCGGACGCCTGGTCTTTCAACCCTGGCTGAGTCGCCCTGACCTCTATCAATTCTATACAGAACCGCTCGGAGCAGCCGGGGACTATAGTTTCATTTCACCGTCCAAGCCTTTGATTGATCATATCATCAGCACCAAGGATCTTATCTTTGAGGAAGTGAACATACCTAAGCTGGAGATGATCGTCCCCAATTACGAACCGGAGGTCTCTGATCATCTGCCTGTGGTGGTAAGGACTTTACTCTGATAGGGATCGGACGCACCGACCCCCTCTCGTTTGGCCACGAGACTCTTATCGGGCAGCTCGTGCTTGCATGAAAGAAAAGTAAAACACAGCATCAGGGTCCTTGGCGACCTGCTTTAGCTCCTTCTGCGCCTTATCCAGCGTCTCCTCATCGATATAGCCGGCAGCCAGCAATTGATCCTTCGCACTCAAGAGAATTTGGGTCCAGAATTCGATATAGAGCTTTCGCTTCTCAGGTTGTCGATTATCGAAGTGCCAGGTATGAACCCTGGTATCGATATCCGTGAAACCCTGGGCCAGAAGTAAGTTTCCAAGCTTAGCTCCGATAAAGGGATCACCGGTCTGCTCGTATTGATAATCATTCATCGCCATCCAATACTTCCAGACATGGGGTGAGTAAGGTTCGAGAAAGAAGGAATGGTTCATGACTTCGGTGATATAAACCTGACTGCCCTTCTGCAAGACTCGCCTCACCTCACTTAGGACACGTTCAGGCTGGGGCACATGTTCCAGCACCCAGCAGATGAAGGCACCATCAAAAGTCAAAGACTCAAAGTCCATGCTGGTCGCATCCATTTTGAGGAGCTCATAACGGTCTTGAGCGTATGGAATTTGTGCCAGAGATTGGCGAGCACTCGCCAGTTGGGCTTCATTTTGATCGATACCAACAATCTTGATATCGGGAAACCGACGCAGAATGATCTCCGACTGGGCACCAACGCCAACTCCCACTTCAAGCAAGCGATCTACCCCGCTGAGATCGATGTTGCTGTAGATGCTTTGCTCGGTAAAACGAGCCTGATGCCGCAGACGCTCCTGCTCGACAGGGGAATATCCATGCAAATACCCCTGCTCACTTCTCGCGTTGGTGCTGGATTTCGAATCCTGCTTGACCGTCATACCCTTCACTCCTTCGTCGACAAAGCTAACGCCCGATGGGCTGTTCCCTCAGTTTAACGGAGGTTGGAAGCTTGAGCCAGGCAGCTCTTTAAAACAGGTACAGGACGAGGTCGTACACCATGACCGGAATGGTCAGTACGAAAGTAGCCAAGAGTCCAAATCCAGCACAAATGGCTCCAACACGGACCGCCTGCTGCCGCAGCATACGTTTGTGAGTTTCAGCGTACTGTTCAATCAGGCAGATTTCGTAGACAGCCAGACTACGACTGGCGAGGTAGGTCACCTTAGAGTCCATGTTTTCCTCGGTCAAAATACTCAGTGTCGCCACGTCGTACCAAGAGTATGTCGCATTGTCAAATGCATTTTGGTCGGAACTCATAAAAACCATTTTACATACATAATATCATGTCGTTACAAATCATACCCAATCCACCAAAAAAGGTATTGGTTAGTTTCCCTTGTGACTTGCCGATATCTCTTTCGCAGGACTCAGCTCTCAGGAGACAGGTTAGACGGTGCAAAATAAAGGCGAGGCGGCCAAACAAAATGCAATACGACGCGTGGTGAGGCAGGGATCCTTCTTCATCTGCGGCCTTTGTGGGACACGCTACCATGCGGAAGACCGAGCCGAGGCCTGTCTCGAGGCCTGCTCCAAACGCTTTCTTAACCAGGCGAAAGTGGAATCGAGCCATGAAAAGAAACAAGCTCGCTACCGTTGCACTTACTGTAAACGGGTTTACGATACAGTCGTTCAGGCAAAAGACTGTGCCCGACACTGCAAAGACGATATCCAAAAGAAGCTGGACGCCGAGTCACAATTCAAAGGTGTGCAAAGCCGGGAAGAAAAGCTAAAGGCCTTGGCAGCCTATGCTTCAGAGGGCGATTTTGCCAAATTGCCTGAGCAGTTAGCAGCCGTAGGTAAGAATGCAGCGCTCGGCGCGAGAAAGGATCGCGCTCTATCAAAAGACAAAGCCCGCACCTCGTCCCCAGCTGCTGCCAAAGCCTCGGATCCTGGTGCCAAAAGCGCAGCAGGAAAGACTCGTGTCCATCCCGCGGAGGGCACTAAATTCACTCGCGATGGAGATCGATTTCGCTGTGTCGCCTGTCACCAAAAGTATAGTCAATTCAAAGAGGCCATAGCCTGCTTTGATCATCACGGATCAGACTTTCTGGCAGCAAAGCAGGAAGGTCAGGACAAGCGAATCGCGAGAGATGGCGCAAAGTATCGTTGTCAGAACTGCAAGAAAGCATACTTCACACGGGAGGAGGCCATCAGTTGCTTCGATGGGCACACAGCAGCCCCCGTCACCGCGAAGGTACCTGTCCCAGCTCCAGAAGTGCAAAAGGGTGCTGTTATCGACGATCGACCAGAGAATCCTGCTCGGGCTCGGCGCGCGGCAGCTCAGGCAGAGGGAGACAAGTTTTTCCGCGATGGCGCCAAATATGTCTGCCGCTCCTGCAACAAAAAGTACTTTACTAAAAACGAGGTGCTTGCCTGCTATGACGGCCATGTCGGAGGCAGCTCTGCAGCCGAACCTGCTGCACCGTCAGGGACTGGTCTGCCTCGGGACGATTTGGAAAAGACCCTCGAGACAGCCTTGAAGCAGATACACTCCAGCACGGTCAATACTCGGGAGGGTGAAGAGAAGTTCTACCGAGATGGCGCGAAATATGTTTGCAAAAAGTGTGGAGCGAAGTATTTTACCCGTTCGGATGTGATCACCTGCTTTGATGGACATAGCTGAATCGAGCCAATCATGACGCTTTCCCCGCCTCTCGCTCCTAAACGCCGTAGCCGGCGCAAGTCCTCCTTTCATCTCCAGGACCCCTGGCAATGGCTGGAGAATATCGATAATCCGAAGACGCGCGCTTACCTAGAAGCGGAGAACTCCTATTGCGAAGCAGAGATGCAACCCTTTACTTCACTGAGCGAGGAGCTCTACGAGGAATTGAAAAGCCGAGTCGCCGAAGACGATAGCAGCATCCCAGAACAGGATGGTGATTACTGGTACTACGTGCGCTATGTCAAAGGTCAGCAATATCCTCTTTACTGTCGTAAGAAGGGTGCTCTCGATGCTATCGAGGAGATTTATCTCGATCACAATCAACTCGCCGCAGGCCATGAGTTCTGTGAGCTCGGATTTATCGATATCACGAGCGATCACCGCTATTGTGCCTATGGTATAGACTTCGAGGGCGACGAACGATACACGATTTTTGTCAAGGATCTTTTCACAAACCAACCGTTAGCGGATATCGTCACTAACGCCTCCTCATGCTTTGAATGGAAGGATGCGGGGCCTCGTGCGGAGACTCTGAGTCAAGACGAAAATCAAGTCCGAGAGCTGCCTATTGCCCATGAGAGTCGGCCTCTGCAAAAAGACATCCACACTGGATTCACGAAGTCTTCAGATCGACTTTTTGGCTTTTTCTATGTCCGATTGGATGAGCAGGATCGCCCGAACACGGTCCACTTTCACACTCTTGGCACTCCACAGGAGCAAGATGTTCTTGTGTATCAGGAAGCTGACTCCTCCTACTTCGTAGGTCTCGATGCTGCGGAAGACGAATCGTATATCTTCATTGTTTGTCACGGATATGATGCCTCCGAAACCCACTTCCATGACATTGCCTCGCTTAACCTTGACTTTCACGTTGTGAGGCCACGAGAAACCCGGCATGAATACGATGTCACCCATCACAGAAATCGCTTCCTGATTATCACCAATCGAGAGGCCGAGAACTATCGGCTGATGTGGACCTCCATTGAAGAGCCTTCTGTATGGCACGAACTTCTCCCCTACGATCCGGAGATTCTGCTCGAAGGTTTGGTCGTCTTTGAATCATACTGGATCCTGGGAGAGCGATATCAGGGCAAGCCCCGCCTGCGCATCATGCCTCAAGATGGAACGGAGAGCTTTTTCCTTGAGTATACCGAGGCAGCCTATGAGCTGAATACGACCGCCGGCCGCGATTATAGCTCTGAATCCTTTCGCTTCTGGTATTCTTCGCCTAAAGTACCCCAAACACTCTACGAAATGCATGTCCCTACTCGCAAGCAGACACTGCTTAAACGGCGGAATCTAGCGGATACAAGCTTTCATCCCGATCTCTATGAGGTCGAACGACATTGGGCAATAGCTCGTGACGGCGTAAGGGTGCCCGTGACACTTATCTACAGGCGCGATCTTCGCCGCTCTGGTCCCCAAGCCCTACTCCTTCATGGTTACGGGTCTTACGGTGAAAGTATCGACTGTGATTTCAGTAGCTATCGCCTTAGCCTTGTCGATAGGGGATTTGTTTACGCCATGGCTCATGTCCGGGGAGGCATGGATCTCGGTCGGCATTGGTATCTCAAAGGCAAGCTTGAGCACAAGTGGAACAGCTTTCGCGATTTTATTGATGTCACAGAATTTTTGATTCAGGAGGGGTGGACTGCCCCAAAACTGATCGTTGCAGAAGGTTCCAGCGCGGGTGGGCTCCTGATGGGAGTGGTTGCTAATGAGCGCCCCGACCTTTATCTCGGCATCGTCACTTCGGTGCCTTTCGTTGACGTTCTGAACACGATGCTCGATCCTGAACTACCTCTGACGACCCTTGAATACCACGAGTGGGGCCATCCTGAGAATCCGGAAGCTTTCCATCGCATCAAAAGCTATTCGCCTTACGATAACGTGAAGGCACAAGACTATCCGCATATGCTAGTCGTCACGGGACTACACGACAAACGGGTGATGTATTGGGAGGCCGCTAAATGGGTCGCGAAGCTGCGATCGATGAAAACCGACGGGAATCTTCTTTTGTTCAAAACCGACATGAGTTCGGGACATGGAGGAGCCTCGGGACGTTACGACGCCTTGCGAGAAGTCGCTACGGAACTCTGCTTCATCGTGATGCTGAAGCAGAGGTTCCTTGATCCACATATCAACGTTTGACGTTAAGCTCCGTGACGAAGTAGATCTGATCGAACGTCCTATTGAGCGATTTGCTATGGAAGTTGTGCATCGTCTGCGCATTTTCAAAGCTGACGACATCGCCCTTACGCACATCTGTCTTGCTTGTCGCCAGCCAGAACCTGTCCTTACCGTGAGAGAATTGAACGTAGGTGTACGAGGCAACATCGATCTTGTCCACAACCCGTCCGCCCATACTGGCCTGTTCACCCAACATCTCGCTTGTATATTGCTTGGTGGCCTGAAAGGCCTCGGCATTTTGTGATCCTTGTGCGGCGAAGGCCGTAGCCGCATAAGACGACACCAAGGCAAAAACTAAGATTTTCATAGATCATCCTTTTCTGGGACACGTGAAGCCCCTTTATGTTAGCGAAAATTCCAAGTTTCGACTAGCTCTCCCTCAAGTCGATCGTTCCTACGCAAAAAAATATACATAGACAAATTTTGACTCCCTCGTTCAGTATGGAAATAAGGACTAGCGCGCAGTGTCGTGATGCCATATCGGCTCGCCCCCGATTCACACCCTGCGCCTCCATTTTTTTCTTTGTCACCAGAGGGGATCAAGATGACAGGAAAGTGGACCCGCATGGTCTTTTTTTGCCTTTTTTCGACCACTGTGAGTTCTTGTGGCGCACCCTTGCCTCTTGTGAGTTCATCTCTCGCTGATCCTAGCACCCACGAGGATGACGCCCCCGATGAAACCTCTTTCTTCGCTCGCTACTCCATTGACTCCCTGCGCATTGCCAGTTTCGATGGCGCTCGTTTGGCAGCCAAACTCTATGCGCCGAAAACCCAGTACTTTCCGGGACCCCGCCCCACCATTATCTTTGCTAATTCTTGGATCCTCGATGAAAACGAGTACGATTTGCAAGCTCGCGCCTTTGCCAACAAGGGCTATCTGGTTCTGAGCTATGCAACTCGAGGCTTCGGTCGGTCGGAAGGGGTCGTAACAGTGGCTGGCCCGAACGACCTCAAAGACGTGAGCCACCTGATTGATTGGCTTCAGGACAACACCGACACCGATGTCCAGAATCTGGCCATGGCTGGCGTATCGTATGGCGGGGGACTCGCGCTCCTCGGCGCCGCTCAGGATGGACGGATCAAAACAGCAGTCGCAATCAGCGGCTGGGCTGATCTGGAACAGGCACTGTACGGTCAGGAGACCGTCCGCGAAGTGTGGCTGAATCTCCTGCTGGGCTCGGGGTCCATCCTTGGACGCCTCGATCTCTCAATTTTCGAACAGGTGCGACGCTTGCGTACGAACACGGACATCGAACAGGTGCTAGCTTGGGCGCGAGCTCGTTCGCCTCTGGCCGTCGTCGATCAGCTCAACGCGAGACAAGTACCCATCTTTGTCGCCAATAGTTACCAGGACAATCTCTTTCCTCCTGCTCAGATGCGCCCCTTTTTCGAACAGCTGAGCGGGCCGAAAATGTTCTATATGGACCGGGGGATCCATGCTAGCTCCGCCGCCCCAGGCTTGTTTGGGTTACCCAGCGTGATATGGAGCGAGGTCCATCGCTGGATGGATCAATGGTTGCGGGACATCGACAAGGGAATTCCCGCTCAGCCCCCCCTGAGCTTCCAGACCGAAAGGGGCCGGGAGTTCTATCAAGAGTTCCCGGCCCTGACAGGAAAAAAAGTGGATCTCAGCCTCAGCCCGCTCAATCAAGTCATAGTGACCGGAATGAATGCTGATCAAGCGAAGGAAGCCCAAGGTCAGATTCGGATCGTTGGTGGGGCAGACTCAGGTGCAACAAGCGGTATACCGCTCGTGTCTGAGGCTGCGACTGGAGTGTTTGATGTTCCCGTAAGGAAGAAAATCTCGCGCATCGATCTCGAGCGTGCCGCGGTCTACGTGAGCTCGCGCCTTGAGGATGATGCTCGCCTGCGAGGCTCCCCTCGCATTCAGTTGCAGCTAGCGGCCCACAAGACTCCGTTGCAACTTGTTGCTTACCTTTACGATGTCGACCGCTGGGGCAGTGGGACCTTGATCAGTCATGGTGTCTATTCACGTCGCACAGGGCAGGAGGCAGCCAGCCGTGTCAACCTTGATCTTGGGGTGATCGCCTACGATCTCAAGGCTGGGCATCGTCTGGCTCTGGCGATCGATACCCGCGATCCTTTGTATGAAAATCCCAGTCGAGAGCCTTACTCTCTGAGCTTAATCCATGCCGATGGCGTGGTCCCTGAACTCGACCTGCCTCTTTTGCCTTAGTTCCATCCTTGGTGCGGCTGTGTGCGAAGCCACACAGCTGTCCTTCGCTGACCTAGGTCTGCGCGGACTTTTACGAACACATCCCTGCCAATAGGACATCTAAAAAGGCCCTTAGGGCGGTGCTTTTCAATTTTCACGAACCACCTCATGTTTGCTCCAAAGAACGGCACTGCTCTTGCAGAGACAAATGCATGGGCAATCAAGCCCATCCAAAAAAAAGGCTTACTGGATCTGGTCCGTTGTGTGTTCTTGGATTTCCTCCCTCACTTCCTCTGCAATCCAACCACACATCTCCCTTAAACGTTGGCTCATCAGGGCCAAACTCGTCCCCCGCATACAACGGACTAGCGCACCCAATGCCTTCTCACTCCTCTCCACATCAAGAGCGAAGCTCGGTCGCGTTGTCAGCTCACTCCTCCTGCCGCTCGAAGCAAAAGAACCCGAACCATCAATGCCGTCGTGGAACCGATCGTTCGTGAAAATTCAAGCGACTAACACCAGCAGACAAGTTCTTAACCCATCTCGTTCGCAAGATAAGTTTGGCCAAAAAGTACTCTAGCTATCTTCGCTCTCATAACAGCCGATAGCAGAAATATGCATAAGCTTATATTCAAACCTGATTAGTAGCTCAGATGGGGTAAAACTCCCGTTAATACTGGACAAATCAAAAGTTGTCAGCATCCAGAGCGACTCGGCACGATTGCAGGCTGAACACATTCCCTGAGGTTCTAATCGTCCCAACTTGTCCGACCCCCTTGGCATTTGTTACCTCTCCAGTGTCTCTCCACGAGCGCCCCGCGCTCGGTTCGGCATAGGCCCGGACCGAGCGAGCGACCTCATAAGGTTCCGGACAAGCTTGGCCCACGTATGGCTCTTATTCGCTCTTCACAGGGGCCAGGGCATGGTAGATAGGTTTCGAATAGAGACCTGAGATGTCTCGCAGATTCAAATGAAGCATCCACCAAACTGAGGGGGAAGTTTATGCGTCCGATAGGTATTTTCTACGAACATCCGGATTGGTTTAAGCCTCTGTTTACGACTCTCGAACGCCGGGGCATTCCGTATGAGCGCATTCCAGCCGATCAACACGGCTTCCCCTTGCACGGGTCCATCGGGGACTTTTCTCTGGTCTTCAATCGGGCCAGCCCTTCAGCTTACACCAGAGGTCGAGCTAATACGACGTTTTACACCCTCGACTGGGTGCGAGCACTCGAAGCCAAGGGTATCCCTGTCGTTAACGGCAGCGAGGTTTACAGCTACGAAATTTCCAAAGCTCGTCAGCTCCTAGTCCTCGAAGAATTGGGCTTACCCTACCCTAAAGCCTGGACCATCAACCACCCCTCGCAAGCTCTCCGCGCAGTCAAGGACCTACGCTACCCGATCGTCGTGAAGGCGAACATCGGAGGAAGCGGCGCCGGCATCGTGCGTTATGACAACGAAGAACAATTGACGCATGCTATTGCTGAAAACACAGTTCAGTTGGGAGTCGATGGTACGGCCCTCGTCCAGGAGCTCTGCCCTTTGCGGGATGGGCACATCACACGGGTTGAGACATTGAACGGTGAGTACCTCTACGCGATCAAAGTATTTCCTGAGCAGGGTTCTTTCGATCTCTGTCCCGCCGACGCCTGCCAAACCAAAGGTGGTCAAGAGCTCTCTCGCAGTGCCTGTGCTCTCGATGCTCCCAAGCGAGGCCTTAAGGTCGAAGCCTATACACCACCAGCTGAAATTATCGACGCCGTGCAGCGTATTGCGCGTCGCGTCCAGCTCGATGTAGGCGGGGTCGAGTACTTGATCGACGACCGCGATGGCCGTGCCTACTTCTACGATATCAACGCACTTTCGAACTTCGTAGCCGATGCGCCTAACGTCATCGGCTTTGATCCCTTTGAAAAGTTGGTCGACTACCTTGTGTGGAGAGCACAAGCCGGGAGGTCTTAACATGCGATTCGGGTACTGGATGCCGGTCTTTGGAGGCTGGTTACGCAACGTCCAAGACGAAGGAATGGAAGCTAGCTGGGCTTATGTCAAGCGGCTGGCCCAGCGCAGCGAGCAACTTGGTTACGATCTGAGTCTGATCGCCGAGCTCTTTATGAACGACATCAAAGGTATCCAGGCGCCCAGTCTCGACGCATGGAGCACAGCTGCAGCCCTAGCTGCCGTCACGGAAAAGCTCGAGCTGATGGTAGCCGTCCGCCCGACTTTTCACAATCCGGCTGTCTTTGCCAAGCAAGCTGCCACCATCGATCACATCGCTGGTGGGCGCCTTGCTCTCAACGTCGTCTCATCGTGGTGGAGGGACGAAGCTCGACGAGCTGGTGTCCAATTTGATCAGCATGACGATCGGTATGCTCGGACACGCGAATGGCTCGAGATCGTCGACTCAGCTTGGAAAGAGCCGTCCACAACAGTACGTGGGCAGTACTATCAGGCTGAGGACCTGATCGTTGAACCTAAACCCTTAGCCAAGCCGCGGCCAATGATTTATGCAGGCGGTGAGTCAGAAACCGCCAAAAATCTGATCGCTCGCCACTGCGATGCTTACGTGATGCACGGCGATCCTCCCGAACGGATCAAGACGAAAATCGACGATATGAAACGACGTCGAGAAGCTTTCGGATTAGGCCCCATGCGCTTCGGTGTCGCGGCCTATGCCATCGTCCGCGACCGCGACGACGAGGTCCTTGCCGAGCTCAGGCGGGTGACCGATGTCTCGCCAGGGTCCCCTGGGTACCGCAACTATCAGGACTGGATTCAAAACACTCAACTCGAACAGCAGATAAGCCTTGAGGACTATTCCGTCTCCAACCGCGGTCTGAAGAGCGGTTTGTATGGCACTCCCGGCCGCCTTCAGGACACCGTCGGGGCTTTTGAGGCGGCTGGCGTGGATCTCTTTCTGCTCCAATGCAGTCCGCAGCTAGAAGAAATGGAACGCTTCTCCGAGCAGGTCATCCAACGCCTCTGAGTCATGTTCTGTCTGTCCTGCACCTCATTCGAAAGTTGGGCAAACTTAGCTACAGGTTCCGCTGCTGGAGGCTTCACGCCTCCGTCCTCTCTTCCCCTGGTCCTTGTGGTATACTTCCTAGAAAGGCCATATCTTCACCTCGATCGAGATGGGACCATGTTGCGTACAATCCTTCTCTTACTAGGTTTGCTTCTTACCCAAATTGGGTTTGCTGTCTCGCCTCCACCTATCGAGGTTCCCGTGCACGCGGGAGAAAGTATCCAGGCTAGGCTAATGGGACGTTCCCTCTATCTTCTCCAAAAAGCCGAGCATCTCGTCAATGAGGAGAACGTGCTTTCAGGATCGCTCGATGCCGACTTCGTCCTCTCTGACCGTGACATCCCAAATAAGGGCCTACTATCCTCGGAACAGTGGGTTCGTTTCACCTTACAAAATACTTCTAGTGAAACCTTGCATCTCTTTTTAGAGAGCCGCTACTCCTTTCTCGATAACATCACCCTCTATCAGAAGAAAGCGGATGGGACCTACCAATCCCTAACCTTGGGAGATGTTCACGATTATGAGAAGCGTCCGATCGAATTTAGATTACCAGTGTTCCCCTTAGAGGCCGCACCCGGCGCAAACACCTACTACATCCGGATTCAGACCCAGGGAACATTGATGGTAGCCCTCTTTCTCTGGGATACAAGCAGCTTTCAATCTTACAACAAGCGAGATACCCTAACTCTCGGTCTCGCTTATGGCTCGATTCTGATCTTACTTATTTACAACGCATTCCTGGCTGTTTCCTTTCGCAGTCGAACCTACGCCTTCTACGTTATCTATCTGGTCGCTTACTTAGCTCATCAGTTTGGACTGCAAGCGACCGGAGTCGCCTGGCTGGGAGGACGTGCAGGACAATGGACTAATAATGAGGGCTTTATCGCGAGTGTGGCACTCCACAATGTCCTCTCGTGTATCTTTGCATCATCTTTTCTGAATGCATCCCGCTACATGCCTCGACTGCAGAAGTTCGTGTTCTTGCTTAATCTCGTTAATGGTTCAATCTTACTGATACCCTTCTTTGGGGAATACAATCTCGCTGCTCGCCTCCTCACATCAGCAACCATCGTCACATCGTTAACCCTTATTGGTATGGGTCTCACTGCAGGATTTCGCGGCTTCCGACCTGCTATCTACTACACATTGGCCTGGACTTTTCTGCTAACAGGTAACATCCTTCTATCACTGATGTTCAACGGCCTCTTCCCTATGAATGCCGTCGTCCAGTATGGCAACCTTTATGGGGGAGTCATCGAAGTTGCTTTCATCTCACTTGCTCTTGCGGATCGGGTCACCTACCTGCAAAAGAAGTCTGAGAAGACTATCACTCATCTCAATGATGAACTAACAAAGAATATCCAGCGCGTCGAAGCCCTGGTCGCTGAACGGACTGAAACCATTCGAACCATTATCGATAATGTGAGGAGCGGCTTTTTCACGATGACCCCTGACCTGCGCATCGAGGCCGGCTTTACTCGCTCCTGTGAAGCGCTCCTCGGGCGAAAGCTAGAGCCAGGCCTACTCGTAAGCGAAGCTTTGCACATGGAGCCCGGGGAGGCTCAGGTTTTTCGCATGGCTGCACAGCAAGTCTTTGAGGATATCATGCATGATGAGGTTGCTATCAGTCAGATACCAAAGACTTATCGCATCGGCAAGAAAACATTTAGTCTCGAAGGTTCTGTAGTGCGAGACCAGAAGGGAAAGGTTAAATTGATCCTCTTCACCCTCATGGACGTCTCTCGCCTCAAGAGAAAGCAAAAGGAGGCGTTTCGTAGTTCTATGCTTCTGCGCATCATTCGCAACATCGATGCGTTTCGGTCCTTTATCACCTACACACGCGATAGCCTTGAAGGCCTCAAACAAGTTAATCTCAAACATGAGCAAACTAAGGCTAACTTCGTACTCCATACCATCAAAGGCAACAGTCTTGTTTTCAATCTGAACACTCAGGCCCGTCTCATCCACCAAATCGAGGAAAAAGAGCAGATCGATACTGACGATATCGATGCGATCATAGAATCTTTCTACAATTTTCTCGAACGCCATCGAGACATTTTAAACATCAGCTGGGGAGCTGAGCACGAAGAGCACTTTGTCGTTGGCCAAAGTTCTCTTGATGCCCTGCAAAAGTACTTGGATCAAAGGCTACAAGACCCATCTATCAAGGAACAGGTGACTCAGTGGATGCGAGAAATCACAGCCAAATCAGCCCGCTCTCTCCTCGGCCCAATCCACGACGATATTCAGCACCTCGCGCAAAGGCTCCATAAGCAGGTGAAGCTGATTGTCGAAGGAGATGAGGAAAAAATCATCAATGAACACGAAAGAGAACTGGTCAAAAATCTGATGCATCTGCTGCGAAATGCGCTTGTCCACGGGATCGAGGCAGATCGTGCGGCCGTCCACAAGCCAGCCGAAGGGCAGATCCGTCTTTCCATTCAGAGCACTCCAGAACAACTCCACATCGTCGTCGCTGACGATGGGGCAGGATTCCCCATGGAACTTCTGCGCTCGAGTGTTCGGGAGAAGAGATTGATGTCAGCCGAGCAAGCGCAAGAGGCGACTTTAGCAGAATTGCTAGAAACGCTCGCAACCCAGGGCTTTTCGACGGCCGATCAAGCCAGTATATACGCGGGTCGAGGCATAGGCTTGGCGGCAGTTTACCAGGCGGTGGCTGACTGTCGGGGGCATATCGAAGTCGATCATCAGCCTGGGAAGGGCTGTCGCTTTACCTTACGCATCCCCAGGCAGCGATCAGAGTCCAGTAACCTGCTTGCTAGCTAGCCTCTGTCCGAAAAAGGTCTAAAGCGCTTCAAAATGGCTTCCAGGCCCCACGCTTCCAGTTGATAACTCCCCAACCTTAAATGGCTAGGGGTTTTTAGGAGACGAATTACCCTAGTTTGCGTCTGAGAGCTACACTCGCCAGTCTGTGAGTCTGACACACCACAACGGCATCCTGCAAGCGTTTCAAGGCAGGAGCATCGCCAGGAGCATCGCAACCGTCGCGACAGTGGGGACCGTCGGAAGATTATCAAAGCTGAGGGTCAAAGGTAAACCAATACCAACCGCAAGCCCCATCACCAGAGCAGATCGAGCCAGGTGGCGATAGATCCCAGGTCGCCCTCTTCTGAGCGAGAGGAAGACCGTGGGTACAAACAGTGAGCTGATGGTGAAGAGAAATCCAAATACCTGAATCGCATAACAAAGATAAAGAAAAAGACTCACTTCGATAGCTCGCAGCCACGGTTTGATACGACTGCTCGATAACAGTGAGGCATCTTCTGGAAAGGCAAAGCGCTCGAAAGATTGATTGCTCAGATGTCGATGAAAAATTGCAAGAAGAGCCAACACGGCAGCAGAGACCACACTGCTGGTCCACGATTGTTCCGCAGATACCGTCGCGAGGTCGCCGTAGAATACTTGCGTGAGATGGCTACTCACGCTAGGAAAGAGGCTGCCGAGAATATGATTCCCAGCCAAAATCAGCAGAAAGAAGGCTACAAAGTAGCTACTGATCGAGCTCACGACTGATTTGGTGATCCACTCCGTTAATGCGCCGACGAAGATCGCCATGAGCAGTCCCGTGATATAGGGCAAAGAAGTTCGCGCGTCACCAAAGAGAACGATACCCACTAACACCCCGAACATCATCCCTTGCGACACACAGAGGGTGTGCATCGACCGATCACGAGCTGCAAGTTGACAGCCGATAAGGCTCAATGCGGCAGCGGCCAAACAGCCCGCCACTATATTCGCATAGTATATCCGAAGGAGATCGATCATCTTGGCACTCGAACATGGTCCAACGACAAACGACGGACAGGAATATCATCGCGCTCTTGCCAATAAGTATTTTCGTGGCTGACTATCATAACGCCTCGCCCAGCTCCACCTTGAAGAAAGGCAAAGATTGCTTGTGTGATCGCACGGCAGCTCTCCTTATCGAGGTGGTTATAGGGCTCGTCGAGGATAAGCAGCTGCGGATGGTACAGCAAAGCACGGATCAAAAGAGCCCGCTTCTTTTCCCCCCCGCTGGCGGTATTCCAGGATAATTCCCACTGGTGAGGCTCCAACAGCGCATACTCCGGATGCTCATGCAGACAATGGCGCCGACCATGGGTAATTTCGATAAGTTCTCTCAAACTCAAAGGAAGATGAAAGGCACCATTTTGCTGTTGGGGAAGATAGGCAATTGAGGCTTGCGGGACATTCAACTCAAGATGACCCCTGAGGACTCCCGTTCGCCCCAGGAGACCTTTGATCAGAGTCGACTTACCCGTTCCGTTCTGTCCCTCGACGACCAGCATCTCGCCGGCGTTCAACGACAAATCAAAAGCCTGCGTCAGTGGCTTGCCGTTAGGGGTCGAAAGTTCCAATCCTTTGCCCGACACGAGCATCAAGTGTCACCGACCTTTCCCGTCAACGGCGAGCAGACGATCGATGATCAGCGACTGCAATGCAGGGTAGTCAGCTGGCACGGCGTCGGGCCTGACGGAGGTCGGTACGATCACGAGCGGCACGCCGGATAGCTCACGGAACTTTTCTAGAACATCTTTCGGGTTAGCTTCAGAAGCTAGCGCCACTGCCACCCCAGCGGTCTTGGCTGAAGTTGCGATCTTGGCGATTCGACCCGCGGAAGGAGCTACACCAGGCTTCTCCTCAATCGGTTCGAAACTTTGCAGCCCGTAATCACGAAAGAAGTAGGCGAACTCCGCGTGGTATTGCGTGATTAGGCGCTTTTGCGTCACGAGTGGACTGGCTGCAAGACGGGCTTGATTGGTCTTATGCAGCGCTTCCAAACCTGTCTTCAGTTTGCTGTAACCTTGCTCCCACGCGGCCCGGTTTGCAGGATCAACGCGCACGAGTGCATCACGGATCGCAGCGGAAGCCTCAGCTAGAGCCAAGGGCCCAAGCCAAAAATGCGGATTCCCCTCAGGGTGAACGTCGCCCATGCTGCGATCGACCGGTCCGCTTTTCTTATCGATCACGCTGAGGGCCCGACCCAGTTCGCAGTAGCCACTGCCCCCCGGCTGGACTTGGCTCTTGCCGGATTTCTCAAGCACCTTCGGCATCCAGCCGATCTCAAGACCAAGCCCGACGAAACATACCAGGTCGGCGCTGGCCGCGGTTCGTATGAATTTCGGGATCGCGTCGACAAAGTGCGGATCTTCGGTACCTGTCAAAAGGGGTGTAACCTCGACCTTATCTCCGCCGACGATCCCTGCAGCCCAGGCGATATCGGTCGTACTTGTCACAAGTTTGATCTTCGCTTCAACCTGACCCGACAGCAGCCCCCAAAAAGTCAGCAAGCAAACCCAACGAAGGAACGACATATGGCCTCCTCTGCCCCTGATTCACCTGCTGTCTTGCCATTCTTTGCTTGAAAGATGCAAGCTGGCTTTACTCAAGCGTGCTCTTGGCATCGCTCAACTCGAGCTTCTCGACTTTCGCCTTGGTCAAACCAAGCGCCAGAAAGGTCCCCTTTCCCGCAACAATCTCTTCGTCGTTGAGAAGGTAAGCTGATTCTTCCACCGGAGCCTCTTTGGAATTGAGCCAGGCCAACACGTGGGACTGCGTCGCATTTTCTTGGTTGTGGATGTCCACCGAGAAGACGAACGGCGCCGCAGCATCAGTCAATTCGAGAGGTATAAGCTTCGCTCCCTCAGCACCTTCAGCCGTGAGGGTCACCACTGAACCCGTTCGACTGAGGCTCACAACAAGGCCATTATTGAGCTGCGCGTCCGCGAAACTTATAACATCCAGTCGTCCACCGTCTTCGAGGCTAAGCTCGAATGTCAAGTTGCGTGAGGATTCGGAAGAGGGAGCCAGTCCAGCCTCAAACGCAACCTTCCCGGTCCCACTGACGGAAGCAGCGGCTAGCTCCAGACCTTCGTTCTCTTGAATGGAGTACGTCAAATCAAACAATTTTGGCTTGTCATTATTGTCGTCCTTGCCACAGCCACTGCTGATCGCTACGATTCCGAGGACACCGATCCATCTTGTCAAGCGCAACATAGGTTCACTCCTTTTCCTTTATGTCTCCGACCTGCATGGTGTAACCTATGTTGCAAAATATTGCAATTAGCATGACCACCCGGCCTCCCTCGTTTCCGCTCTGAGAAAAATTTGATGCTTCCTGCTGCTTTCGTGTACCATTCGGCAAGAGCGAGTCGACTTTCTAAGCAACCACGACTAAGCTGATATGACGCAAAAAACTTCCTTCATCCTATCGCTTCTAGCGCTGCTTTCCTTCCTTTCGGGGCCGCAGTGTCTTCTTGCTTGCGATCTCAAGGTGAAGGTTCAGGCAGAGGAGCACGCCTGTTGTCCCGGGTCCCGTTCCCACTCCCAAGAATCTCGGTCGCTTCGCGATGTGACTCCCGTGACTCTCGCTCATGGATGTGTGCATCCATTCATTCTGACGGCTACACACATTGAACTGCTGCAAAAACAAAAGCCATACACCGGTGTGTTTCCGGACAACATCATGCAGCCCTACGAATCGTTAGACATTCCCTGGATAGCCACCCAGGAAGACATCGGAAAAACCTCGTTTCGTTACATTCTGCGCCCCTTCTTCCTTCAGCATCACCAGTGGCTTTGCTAAGCATCTCGACAGCTGTCGCTACTCAGACTTCTGAAAGGTAGACTTTAACAAGTTGAAGCGGTGTCTGTCCTGAAAGACCCGACACGCGAGAGGCGAGTTGCGCCAATTTCCGAAGATCGAAGTAGACTTACGGTCTGCGAGGAGTCGAGGACGAATGTGCAACGAGGCCCTGAAGTCATTTCTAGACGCGCACCATGGAGCAAGAGTCCTTTGGTATCAAAGCAAAGCCATTCGAAACGCCCGAGGACGGCGTTTTTCGACCAGAGTCTTAGCTCCCCGCTTTAGCCCTGAAACTATTTGCTTCATTTACTCACAGAGGACCTGACCATGCGTCCCTATCTTCTTTGCTTGTTCGTCCTGCTCCTCCTGCCATTGAAGCTTGAGGCCTCCCCTGTGCTCCAGCTTGACGAGATGCTTCGCCTGGCGATCGATGGCCACCCACGCCTCAAGGCGGCCGACCAGGAGGTAGCAGCTCGTGAAGCTCAAAGGGAGACTTATACCATCCTAGGTGATCCCACTTTGCAACTCCAAGTCGGTCAAAGCCCTGAGGAGATTCGCCTCGGCCTCTCTCAGGAATTTATGCCGTTTGCCATCGTTCGCGAGGAGCGTAAGGCCCAAGAGTGGAGGATTGACATCAGCCGGCTCGAGCGTGATCGCGCACGTTTTACCCTCCGCCAGGAAGTGATCGAAAGTGCATTTCAGCTTTATGTGTACGAAAGGACGATCGAATTTACTGAGGCCAATATAGAGGCCGTCAGAGAAATGGCTCGTACGGCAGAAACCAAATATGCAGCTGGACAAGCACCACAAGGTGACACCATGAAAGCCCACTTCGAGCTCACAATGCTCGAGCTGGAACGCCAGCAACTCTCCCAAGAACGGGAAGGTGAACGAGCCCGACTGCGTAATTTGATTCGCCAACCTGAAGCCAAACTCCCTAGCTTCGCAGGTCAGGAGCTAGAACCTCCTTTGCTGGATGAGCAAACACTTGATTCCTGGCTCGGACCCAAACTCCCCCAGCTTCTCGCCGCCTCCTTCAAGCATCGCCTCCAGGCAGCCAAGGCCGAGGAAGCAAAGGCCATGACGCAAGCGGCTGAGGCCCGACTTTGGCCTAGTTGGGAGCTCGGACTTGAAAAGGAGCTGCGTGGAGAGATGCGCCATCGCCCCCCGAGTTTCATGTTGGGAGTGACCCTCCCCCTCTGGCAAGGAGCAAGGCGTGCGGACGTGCGTGCTCGCAGCGCCCAGAGCATGGCTGCTGAGCTATCGCTCGAAGCCGAGGGACTTTCTGCACGAAGTCTGGTTGAAACCCAACTCCGCCGCTTGAAAGGTGACCTGTCGGCGATCAAGATCTATAAGACAAGCCTGCTGCCCCAAGCTACTGGCACTTTTCAGGCCTCACGGGCAGCCTACAATGCATCACGTTCAAGCCTCATTGATCTCCTCGACAGTGAGCGTTCGCTTTATCGAGTGAAAACGGGTTACCTCAATGCTTTGCTTGCCTACGTAAAAAACCTAGTCACGCTGGAAGTTGAGCTACACACTGTGCTGAGCCCTTTGGCTCCTTTACCTGGAGAATCTAGCCATGCTTTTTAACTGGCTTATGTCCCTGATGATACTTACTTCGATGCTAGCGTCCTGCACGCAGAAGGATCAGCACACCCATGCTGGAGCATCTAATCCTGTCAAAGATCCCACTTCCAAGCAATTGATCTATCAGTGTCCCATGCATCCCCAGATCACCTCCACGCAAGCTGGCAGCTGCCCGATCTGTGGTATGAAGCTAGTTTTGGCTGATGTTAGCACTCCTGTAGGGAGTACAAGTGGGCATGACCCTAGTGGGGAGAATGCAACTCCTCCCACACATACCACTGTTGTCCTAGCCGAACGACGACAGCAGCTCATCGGGATCAAAACGGTCAAAGCCGAATCACGCAAGCTGTTTAAAAGCATTAGGGCACCTGGTCGCATTGCATTCGACCCTGACCTTTACATCGCGCAGGGCGAGTATCTCGAGGCACTTAAACAGTGGAACCGCGTGAAAGAATCACCTCTTGCAGACGTGAAACGCAGTACTCAGGAAATGATCAAATCCTCTCGCATCCGCCTTCGAGTGCTTGGATTATCGGATGATCAGATCCAACAATTGGCAGCACAGGGCACCTTGTCTGAAGGCCTTCTCGTTGCTGGAGCCGGCAAGGAAAATTGGATTTATGCAGAGATCTTCGAAGGGGACCTCGCCCTAATTAAGCCAGGCCTTTCGGTTGAGATCACCGCCTCGGCCTTTAAGGAAACTTTAGCCGGGGTCGTGGTGTCCGTTGATCAGCTTATCAATCCAGAAACACGCACTGCTAAGGCAAGAATTCGCCTTAAAAAGGATCATCTCTCCTTACGACCCGAACTCTATGTCGACACAACAATCTTTGCCCCCCTGGGTCAGCATCTAGCCGTCCCACTCGAAGCTCTCCTAGACACGGGGCGCGAGATTCTGCTCTTCGTCAAAACGGAGCCAGGTCACTTCGAGCCCCGTAGAGTGCGTGTACCCTTTGAGACCGACGAATATGCGGCGATTGCCAGCGGACTTGCGGAGGGTGAGGAAGTCGTCGTTGGTGGCAACTTCATGCTGGACTCGGAATCCCGACTCAAAGCCGTGGTCAATATAAGTACGACCCATCAAAAGGAAGGGCGAAAACCATGATCCTCCGCCTGATTGAAGCCTCGGCGAAGCATCGTTGGCTCACGCTACTGATCGTCCTCGCCCTTAGCGTCAGTGGCTGGTTCAGTATGAAGACTCTCTCCATCGATGCCATACCAGACCTATCCGACACACAGGTGATCGTCTATTCGACCTGGAACGCGAGCCCGGACATCATGGAGGATCAGGTCACCTACCCCATCATCTCTGCTCTGTTGGGTGTCCCAAAGGTGAAGGATATTCGTGGGCTTTCCATGTATGGAGCCTCCTATGTCTATGTGATTTTCGAAGATGGAACGGATATCTACTGGGCTCGCTCTCGAGTCCTTGAATATCTTTCGACCCTCAACAAGGATCTCCCTGCAGGTGTGAAGACGCAGATGGGGCCAGACGCCACCGGTGTTGGCTGGATTTACCAATATGCTCTCGTCGATCGAAGCGGTCAACATTCTTTGGAAGAACTGCGTAGCTTTCAAGATTGGTTTCTGCGCTACCAACTCCAAGCTCTACCAGGGGTCGCGGAGGTCGCAAGCTTCGGAGGTCCTCAGAAGCAATACCAGGTTCAGATCAATCCCGAAAAGCTGAGGACCTACAATATCACACTCTCGCAGGTCATGGATGCGATCAAACAAGGCAACAGCGAGACAGGTGCTCGCGTCATCGAATATTCAGGCACCGAATACATGATCCGCGCGCGCGGCTACGCTAAATCACGAGCGGATCTCGAAAACATCGTCGTCCAGGTGGACAAACAGGGTACACCGATTTACGTCAAAAATATCGGCCGCGTAGCGCTCGGGCCCGACATGCGACGAGGACTGGGGGATCTCGACGGTGAAGGTGAGGCTGTCGGCGGCGTTATCGTCATGCGCTTTGGGGAGAATGCCCATACCGTGATCAGCAATGTGAAGGCGAAGATTGCAGAGATTCAATCATCGTTTCCTGATGGTATTGAGATCGTAGAAACGTACGACCGCAGCGCACTCATCCTCGAGGTCATTGATACGCTTGTTCATGAGCTCACGCTCGAGATCCTCGTTGTAGCTGCTATCATCGTCTTGTTCCTCATGCACCTTCCTAGCGCTCTGGTACCCATCATCACCTTGCCCATCGCTTTACTCATCAGCTTCATTGCTATGCGGGCCTTGAATGTCTCAGCAAACGTGATGTCACTGGCTGGAATCGCCATTGCTATCTGTGACATGGTAGACGCCGCGATCGTCGTCGTGGAAAACTGCCATAAGAAGATTGAGGATTGGCACAGAAACAATAAAAAAGGGCCGTTAAGTACCATTATTCTCGATGCGATTCGGGAAGTCGGACCTGCAAGTTTCTACTCTCTTTTGGTCCTTGCTGTATCGTTTCTCCCCATATTCGCGCTCGATGCTCAGGAGGGCCGTCTTTTTCACCCTCTGGCCTATACAAAGACTCTGGCTATGATGGTAGGGGCCATCTTGGCTATTACTCTTGTTCCCGCTTTGCTCATGATTGGACTCGATGTCGAACGTATCACCCTTGGCCCCCAATGGCTCAGAAGCCGCCTCGAGAGTTGGATTGTTCTTGGGTATCGTCCCGAGGAAAAGCATCCCATCAGCCGTACCCTTTTCCGCGTCTACAGTCCCTGTGTCGACTGGGTCGTCGCCCACCGGATCAAGGTCGTCATAGCCTCCCTCCTGATCGTCGTGGCGACCCTTCCTGTCTATTTCAAACTCGGTAGTGAGTTCATGCCACCCTTGAATGAGGGGACCATCCTCTACATGCCGACCACGATGCCTGGCATCTCAGTGACCGAGGCTCAGAAGCTCCTTCAGAAGCAAGATGCGATTCTCAAAAGTTTCCCTGAGGTGCTTAGGGTGCACGGTAAAGCTGGAGCTGCCACCACAGCGACCGACTCCGCTCCGCTCTCGATGATGGAGACAGTGGTCGTCCTGAAGGATCAAAGGGAATGGAGGAGCAAGGAGCGTTACTACAGCACCTGGCCCCATTGGATCCAGGTGCCTTTGAGTTGGATCACGCCCGAATACATGACCTGGAATGAATTAGTCGCTGAGATGGATGCTGCTCTGCAGATCCCTGGTCAGGTCAATGCCTGGACGATGCCCATTCGTAATCGGATCGATATGCTTTCGACCGGAATCCGCACTCCGATCGGTATCAAAGTTTCCGGTGCAAAACTCGAGGAAATCGAGCGCGTGGGTATCGAAATTGAGCAAACGCTCCGTAGCCTCCCCGAAACGCGTAGCGTCTTTGCAGAACGCGTCGTTGGAGCCTACTTTCTCGATTTCAAGTTCAATCGTCAGGCCCTGGCTCGTCACGGGATCTCGATGGAAAGTGCACACCGCTCTCTATCCGCTGCACTAGGCGGGGAGAATGTTACGACCACCGTTGAAGGACGTGAGCGCTACACGGTGAATGTCCGCTATGCACGGGCCTTCCGCCAGGAACGGGCAGACCTGGCGAGCATCCTTCTTGAAGCGCCTAACGGACATCAGATCCCTCTGAGCCAAGTCGCAAGCATCGAAGCCTCCACTGGCCCAGGCATGATCCGGAATGAGAATGGGCTCCTAACAGCTTATGTGTATATTGATACGACCCAAGACGTCGGGACTTATGTCACACGCGCTAAGGAGGCGATCGCCGAAAAAGTGAAGCTACAGCCAGGCTATTCTTTGACCTGGAGCGGCCAGTATCAGAACATGGCACGCGTGCGAGAGACCCTGAAGCTAGTGATCCCATTGACACTCGTCATCATACTCACGCTCATCTATATGAACACGGGTTCTGCGATGAAAACAGCGATCGTTCTCTTGGCCATTCCCTTTTCGGCGGTCGGTGCTATCTGGTTGCTCTATGCTCTCGACTACAATATGAGCATCGCCGTTTGGGTCGGACTCATCGCCCTGCTCGGTGTTGATGCAGAGACCGCGATCTACATGCTGCTCTACCTCGATCTTGCCTACGAAGAGCGCGTGAAAGAGGGGCGCATGCAGACCTTCGAAGATCTACGGCAAGCGATTCACGAAGGGGCTGTAAGGAGAATCAGACCCAAGCTCATGACGGTTCTCACGACTTTCATCGCCCTGCTCCCCATTATGGTCGCCAGTTCTGCCGATGCAGGGGCCGACGTCATGAAGCGCATGGCAGCCCCAATGGTCGGTGGAATTTTCACCTCGTTTTTGCTTGAACTGCTGGTCTATCCAGCAATCTTCGCTATCTGGAAAAGTCGATCGCTGCCTCAGGAGCCTTTAGCCCTCTAGAAAACTTGACCTGCTCCGCGTTCCACGCGGGGCAGGTCAAACAAAAGTCAGCTTTCGTCCCTACTGCGAGCAGGAGAAGAACACAGGAAAGGTCAGGTTCCACTCTATCGAACCCTTGATGACACGAAGCTAAGAGCAAACGGCTCTCGTCAGCCCGTTCGGCACCTGAATCCGGAAACAAGCTTCGCAATCCCGAGGTTTTTTTGCTATACCAGCCCCATCGCACCGGGCAACCTTGGCCTTTTTGACCAATCTAAAGCGCCAGATCACAAGGCAGCCCACACCCGAAATACAAAAACGACGGAGACAAGCTATGGACATCACAGCTCTCGAACGCGATATCCTCGCCATCGATCAAGCTCTAGCCCAAGGCCAGAGCCAGGCTTTGAAAGAAGGGGCCGCAGTCATCAAGAAAGTGCTCGAACTCCTCGATGAGGGACAGTTGCGGGTCTGTACCAATCAGAATGACACCTGGGTCACCCATGCTTGGATCAAGACTGCTATCCTCCAGTATTTTCGGCTTATGGATATGCAGACATTCGAGGTAGGTCCCTTCGTCTATCACGACAAGATTCCGCTCAAACGTAACTATGCCGAGCTCAAAGTTCGGGTCGTTCCACCCGCCACAGCCCGCTATGGAACCTTCATGGAGCCTGGGGTTGTCCTCATGCCGTCTTATGTGAACATTGGTGCCTATGTGGGCAAAAACACGATGGTCGACACCTGGGCTACCGTCGGATCCTGCGCTCAGATCGGGGCCAACGTGCACCTTTCGGGTGGTGTGGGCATCGGCGGCGTCCTCGAACCTGCTCACGCCACGCCAGTCATCGTGGGCGACGGCGCGTTCCTCGGCTCACGTGCGATCGTCGTCGAGGGTGTGCAGATCGGCGACGAGGCTGTTCTTGCTGCCAACGTCACGCTTACAGCCTCGACCCCCATCATTGATATTCGAGATGGTGAACTCAAGGAAATCCGAGGTAAAATTCCAGCACGAGCCGTCGTCGTTCCCGGAACGAAAGAAAAAGTGGTGCCTGGGGGGAAGATCTACACCTCCTGTGCCTACATTATCGGAAGCCGCAAAGCGTCAACCGATCTGAAAACGTCTTTGAACGACACCTTGAGAGAGTTCGCTATTTCCGTCTGATCGAGAGCGCAGCTTTCCTTAGATCGGGGTAGCATCCAACCGTTATCCGACACCATGAGGAAAGCTGCATGCCACGCATCGTGTTTCTGCCCCATCAAGAATCCAGCGATGTCGATCCCAACACCAAAGTCCTAGTAGCCGGACGCAAGGCAGGTGCTAACATTCGCTATGGCTGTGCTTCATGCCGGTGTGGAACCTGCGGAGTCAAGGTGATGCAAGGTGCTGATCAGCTGTCACCGATGCGTGCTGACGAGGAAAAGCTCCTGAAGCGGCTGAAACTGAACACAGACGGTAGCATCCGCCTTGCGTGTCAGGCCCGAGTTCAAGGCGATTGCTCAATTGATCTGAGCTTTCAGGACACCTATGATCCTGATATCGGCTTCGATGAAGAGGACATCACACGCTGACCAAATCGAAGCCTGGGCGAGTACGGCTAAGTACCCGAAAATGTGCAGCCCTTGCCCAAACTCACACTCCTGCAGGCCACCATCTCGTATGAGACGAGTGATCAGGTCAGGGTCGATCTTCCTTTTATGGAATTTTCCCTGTATAAGTTGCCCCAAGAGCCAATCGTCAGCCTCGATCGGAGCGAGAGGCTGGGACCGCCGGTCGCTTGCCGTGACCCGGGTTCGGACTGTAAAGGAATCTCTATATGCTGCGCATTGACGATACGCGAGTGAGCGAGTTCATCAGCCTTCCCGCCCCCACTGAATTGAAAGAGCGGTGGCCTGCTTCCCAAGACTTACTCGCACGGGTCGGTGGTTTCCGTGAGGAATTGCGGCGTCTTCTCCAAGGCGAAGACAACAGACTGCTCTGCATCGTAGGGCCCTGTTCTATTCACGACGTCAAGGCCGGCACTGCCTATGCTAAAAAACTAGCTGAACTGCGCCGTGAGCTAGGCGATCGTCTCGCGATCGTCATGCGGGTTTATTTCGAAAAGCCTCGGACCACCGTCGGATGGAAGGGTCTTATCAACGATCCCTACCTAGACGGGAGTCACGATATTAGAACGGGCCTAAACCTGGCGCGCTCCTTTCTGATGCAAGTTGCCGAGCTTAATCTGCCAGCAGCTACCGAATTTTTGGATCCGATCGTGCCACAATATATCGCCGATCTTATCAGCTGGGTTGCAATTGGGGCCCGCACCACAGAAAGTCAAACGCATCGCGAAATGGCCAGCGGTCTGTCTATGCCGGTCGGCTTCAAGAACGCTACGGACGGTGGCATGCAAGTTGCCCTTGATGCGATGACGTCAGCTCGTCATCCTCATCATTTCCTCGGAATTGATGCCCGGGGCATGACAGCCATCGTGAAAACGTGTGGCAACCCTGATGTTCATGTGATTCTTCGTGGCGGCAGCCAGGGCCCCAACTATAGTCCAGAACACATACAAGATTGTCTGACTCGACTGAAGGCCCCTGCGGAGCAACGCCTGGTTCTGGTCGACTGTAGTCATGGCAACAGTTCGAAGGACTATCGCCGACAGCCGATCGTCTTCAGAGACGTCTTAGGCCAGGTTAAAGCCGGTCAGAGAGCTATTCTCGGGGTGATGCTCGAAAGTCATCTGAAAGAGGGCAAACAAGATCCCAACGCCCGACCTCTGGTCGAAGGCCAATCCATCACCGATGGCTGCATCGCATGGGAGCAAACGGAAGAATTGCTGCGGGAGGCCTGGAGCGAACTCGCTCGCTAACCTGCAAGCTGTGAGCTTGTCAATAAGGCCCTCTTTGCGACGAGGTGGCGACCGGTTGTCAACCTCACAGGTCAGACCTGCACATATTGTCCTTCAGTGGCTTCGGCGGTAATAGGACTCATCTTTCCAACCCAGCGTCAGTGACCTGACATGGAGAAGGGGAACTTCTAAGATATCCTTGGTACCCGCTAAACGAAGTCGCAGAAAACTTTCAGCATCGACACGGTCGAGGCGTGTGCGACCATCCCAATCTTTGATGAGGATGGACGGAGCAAAAAACAGCCCCAAAAATCGACTTCTTGGCATGAGGATATGAGCTGAGGCGACGGCCGCTCGAAGAATGTGGCCCGTTGGTTTGATTCGAATGACGAACGCTTCCAGATCTCCCCGGACGACTCGTCCTCCGTGGAGGCGGAGACGATCCCAAGTCGGGAGAAGATCCAAAGCTTCGACCAGGTCTTGCACTGGGACGGATCCCTTACTCCTCAGGTGCCACCACACTCGCTTCGGAGGGGCACAAAGCTTCATGATTTCGCTGCGGACCTGCGACAAAAGCCAAACATGCGGATGGTTCGACAGATCTGTTTCCAAGCGAACATGTGGATGCGTTAACACTAGGCCAGCAAACCAAAGCTGGCTCGGAACCTTTATGCCTCGTGTCGCTAGCCATTGATCGATGGCCTGCCGCTTTTCTTGATTCAGGATGAGTGGGTCCTGGAGAGGCTTCCGCTCACCATTGCGTTCCTGCTCCCATTGCCCACGTTTGCAGCGCAGCCGTCCACTCCAATGCTTCACTTCTAAGACCAAGACTGCCTCTTCGGTCACAACCAAAAGATCAATTTCGAACTTGCCAAGGTGCTGACTCTTAGGGATTCGAATGGATCGATAGACGCGAGCCATCCCAGAGAGATTATCAATCACACGTTCCACTTCTGCGAGCGCGAGCTTTTCTCCCAGAGTTCCGGCCTGGTCACGACTATCAGGAAGAAAGAGCTCCTGGGAGCGCTTGATAAGCGAAAGGGGCGTACGGAGCATGGGATGTCCTCGAGATCAGGGCCGAGCCACAGGACATCCGTAAGCAAGACCTTACCCAGCAGATTAACCCTAGACTTCAGCATCTTAGGAATCAGCTCCTGACCACCACATAGACAGACGTTCGAAGTCTAGGCGGAATGATCAAGATCGTAGCATCCTTCAGAGAACTCGGAGACTTATCGCAAGAGCTGAATTAAAGCCCAAATATCATTCATACTTTTTAGTAAAGTCAGGAATGTATGCGCCGATAGCGGAAGGCATGAGGAGTGTCACGGAAGGGCCTTAGCAGTGGTTTTCCCCCCTAAAAAAACGGTCGAGTGTGTGATCGCTGAGATGGATCAAGTGGATCTTTCTCGTGCGAACTATACAGCTGAACTTTCATCGATTGGTATTGATGAGGTCAAAGAGCATTTTCATGTCACCTGGGACAGGGCATCCTTCCATAAGCCCCTAGACATCATCAGTAAAGTCTTAGATGCGAATGGATATGCTTTGAACTTCGAGAATCTCATCGCTTGCCTCGACAGTGCGATCTTGGGAGCCCGGGTTCGGGTGAGCGATGACGAACATATACCCAGGAAGGCCAAGGCCTTCATACCCTGCTTCAGCTTTGAGATGCCCAAGAAGAACCGGATTGGATTTCTCCTTAAGAAATTCTATAAAGAAATTGAGCACTATGAAAGTGAGTTAGCTCGAATCCGAGAGGGAGACCCAGCGAATCCTGGCAAAGCCAATCGGGAGCACATCAAGCAGGAAATCGAGCGCCTTCAAAGGGAAAATGCTCAGCTCACGAGTAGATTGCAAGAGTTGACGAGCCGTCTTGCAGAATCTGTACGCTCCCAAGCTCACGTCACCAAGGCGCTTGAAAAGCAAAATATCATTCCACCTGGATTGAAATCAGGCGTTGTTCGCGATCTCAGTCTTGTCGAACGAACTGTGACACTCAAGGCAGGTCGAACTCATTATACGATCCCGCTTGTTCTCCTACTTGAGATACCAAAGCCTGGTGAACCCTGTCTGATCAAATTCAAAGACGAAACCGTGACAAATATCTACTGCTACGAACAGCAAGGAAGGCCCTTCCACCAGGAGATCGGAGAAGTCCTGTTCGTCGGTGAAAAATCTTGCAAAATCCGTGACTCCCATCGCAAGAACATCCTCTGGCAAGCCTTGAATGATTCGGAAATCCAGCAACTACGCACCCTCAAACGTGGCAACAAAGTCATCCTTTACTCCATCGATGATATCGCGATCAAGATCAGTCTTGTACTTGATCCAGATGCTGAAAGAATCAAAAGTGGTGTGCAAGAGAAGATAGCCCTATTTCAATTGGAACAATCAAGACAGATCAATTTTTCTGATGTGGAGACTTCCAACGGTAAGGGGAGCTAAGCATGGACGGATTATCCTTTAAAAAATATCTCCAGACCACCCGCAAAAGGTTTGACCCGGTAGCCCTTATTCTCAGTCTTGTCGGGTTGGCAGGTGTGATGTATGCGATGGCCAAACACAATCAGAGTTCATCTTATCTCGACCTCCCAAGTTTGATGATCGTCCTGATCGGAACACTGGCTAGCCTCATCTTTCAGTTCGACTTGATAAGTATCGGCCAAAGTTTCGTTCAAGTTCTCCGTTCCCTGCTCGGAACACCAGAAAAAAGTATTATGGGCATCATCCAAGAACTCGATGGCGCCATCATCCAGCAAAGCTCTCTGAGCGACCTTCGGGAAGGTCAGGCGATCGATGGCGAACTCCTCAACGATATTGTTTTCATGGTCAGACAAGGGCTCCTTTTCGAGGAGATCGACGAGTTCGTAACCTCACGAATCAAAGATCAATACCTCGCTCGGCGAATTGCCGCGGATATCTTGAAAAGAGGCGCGGTTATTGCACCCGCTTTTGGTCTTTTTGGCACTGTCATGGGACTGATCGGGGTGTTGAAGACACTGAGCGACCCTTCGCAGATCGGTGCTTCCATGTCACTCGCGCTCATGACGACAGCCTATGGCGCCGGTCTCAGCTCGCTGATCTTTACCCCCCTCGCAGGGAGACTCGAGCATCACAATGTCATCTATCTTGAAATTCACCAACAAATACTCAGCAAAGTCGGTGTCCTGCTCCATCGTGACGAGCGCCGTCTACATCCTGATCAGCATCGTGGAGGCTCAGCTGCATGAGATTGCATGATCTCGAAGGGGAAGCCATCGAGCAACAGATGACAAGCTTTTACATCGGTCTCAGTGATCTTATGGTCTTACTTCTAGTCTTCTTCCTTATGTTGGTGTCCATGAGCAAGATCGATAAAGGCTCATTTGAAAAGATCCGCACAGGTTTTACGGGATCAACCAAGGGGACTCTTGTGGAACTTGCGGGCCAGCTAAAGCAAATTGTCGAAGGGGAACCCGGTGTCGCTGGAGTCAAAGTCCATCTCGCCGAGGATGGTGTCCGGATGGATCTCGATACGGGAGCTCTCTTTGATTCGGGCAGCGCCAAACTTAAACCCAATGCCCTTGACCCTCTACTTCCTCTGCTCCAGATTATACAGCGGACGGAATATATGATCGATGTCGAGGGTCACAGCGATGATGTCCCATTACGAAAGTTGTACAAAATCGAAGATGAAGCAAACCTGGAAACCAATTGGTCCCTCAGTGGTCGACGAGCCAGCAGCGTAATCAACCATCTACTTGAACTCGGATTCCAAGAGCGAAGAGTACGCCTAGTGGGCTATGCTAGCAATCATCCGATTCAGAGCATCGATGGAATGAGCGGTGCCGATCTAGCGGCAGCTCGATCCGTAAACCGCCGGGTTTCACTACTGGTCAAATAGATTCTGAAGATGAAAGGAGCGCGGGTTGTCGGTTAAGAACCTCTTGTTTGGATCATCGGCAGAAAGCGGAGTCACAACCCGCTTGAATAAGGATTTCAAGCTTACCTTGAAGAGGATTCGTCAGACCGATGGTCAGATTCATTATCTCTTGGAGAACAAGAGCAAAAACCAAAGAATTGCTATCCCACGGGAGCTCATGGATCGCTTCCGCTACACCATCACGACACTAAAGAAGGATGAGATTCAAGAGGACTTTGATCTCAAAATATACTACAAAGACCGAGAGGTGTACCGTCTTCGTCCCGCAGTAGGGGAAAAAAACAAGCTCGTGATCCAAGACCTCTCGAGTCGAAGCGATTCACCTCACTTTCTGACTCTTCCTATCGATGCACTCGAAGATTTTGCGAAGATGCTCTACGACCCTGAAATCAAACACACCAGTGAGCTATTCGAGCGACTGGTTCGTTATCATCAATTGTTTCACTTCTCCTTTGCCGAAGGAAGTGAAAGCATCACCAGCAATCTTGTGATACGGCGGGATATTCTTTGTCAGATCGACGACTATATCCCGGTGGTGAGAGCGGGTGAGGCTCAGACAAGACCAGAGCTTTCTCCAGATAACAGCGAAGCTCTCGAGCGTGAGGCTCCCCGCGTCCGACCCTCGGCCCAAGACAGAGGAGTATCCAGTAGTTTCAAACCTAAACTCGGTCAAAGAGAGAGTGAGAAGTCTTATGCTGTGGACTATTCAGCCCTCTTTCAATCTGCAAGCAAAAGCAATTCAGAAAAAACACCCAAGGCCGCTGATGACCAGACGAAAAGGGGAGCTACTGCCCATTCCACTGCCATTCCGCTACCCATCAAAGCCAAAGACCTCAAGGAATTTGTAAAGATTCCCTTCCGCTGCGAATTTTCTCGCGAGGAGGCCCATATCCTCCGGGAAAACTTCCTTCAGGATCGAGGGGCAGAACTCTATCTAGGCTTTGAGATTTTAGATGCCATCTATAAAGATCAGGGACGCCTGAAAACCTATCGCTTTCCTCTCTATTACATGAAAGCCAAGGTCGAAGAAGCGGGCCGTGTGCTGCTGGTGACCCCCAACCCCGAGGCTGATATCTATTTGAACCATCTGGCACTTGCTACCTTGGTCGAGAGTTTTTCTCCAGAAGATAACCAGCAGTCAGGTCCACTGACACCGTTTTTCAACACGCTCCTCAACCAAAAAATTGAGATTCAAGGGCGTTTCAGTGAATTTGTGATCCATCGGCAACTACCACTCGGCGATGCGGTCTTCGACCGAGTGCGTGATATGTTGCTGGGGTTGCCGGGAGAAAATGGCAAGGGAGGCCTACTTGGACATCTCAAAATAGCTGCCATCGAATGTGACCTTGAGCTAGTCGTTCTTTACAAAGCCGCCACGGCTCCCTCTCCGGTCACTCGAGCTCTGGAAATAGATATTGATCGCATCCATAGGGTCGCGCAGGAGCAGCCTCGGCGCTTCCATCAGTCCCTCCTTGGTCGGTTTTTAGTCCCTGAGATTCAAAAGGAGACTCGGATCGAAGCCTTTTCCCAACGCGCGTTATGTCCTGGTGCCTTGCCGAAATCCACGCGCCTTCTCCTAGAGAAGCTCAACCAAAACGATCTCGTTCTCTTGGAAGGTCCACCTGGAACGGGTAAAACCTTCACCATCATGAATCTCCTGATTCACTGCGTGAACACGAGACAACGTCTGTTGATCGTCAGCGATCAAAAGGCTGCCATCCATGCTCTCCATGAGAAGATGCAGGAGTATCTTCTCGGCAGTGACTCCACTTCGCCCTTGTCAAAAGCCAATCTTAGCCTCTACCAAAAAGCCATTAAAATGATCGACGCACTTCCTGATGGCCATGCGACCCTCACGAAGTGGATCCCACAATTGATACAATCTCTCAATCTAGACCGAGGACCCGAGCCCCAACCTGAAAAAGACGAGCAGCAATACCTCGAGGCTATTGCGCGCATCGACGAAGACATGAAGTCCGTCATCCAATCTATGCAGAAGAGTATGGATCGTGACATAGGCGATCCGCAACGTCGCTGGATCGCCTCCAAGCACTTTCATCCTACGACTCAGGACGATATCCAAGACTTTATAGCGTTCCTCGATTTCGCGGGATCAGGACGTCATGAGAAAAAGATGCCGCCCCAGTCTTACCAAAGACATCGGGACCTCATCCGTCACTTCATACTTGATCGAGACCGTCTTCGGGAGCCCCCCTTCACGAACTGCTACAAGGACTTTGCATTAGCCGACGATCAGGAGGAAGATCGGGAGGATCGGATCACGCAGCTATCGGATCTCCTCAAGCAACTCCTCTCCCAAAAACCACGCCATGACTCACACTTTCGCCGTTTGATTGCGGTTTATCCCCCCTTCAATACACTTCAGTGTCTCGTCCAAACCTGGGAAGAATGCTTCCCTCCCGAAGAACATCGCCTGCTCAGACACCTGAGAAGCTGGCGTTTTGCCTGGAAACACCCTCTTGAACCCTTATGGCAAGAGCTCCAACAATTCTTGAACCGTCAAATTGAAGTCTTGCAAGCTACGAAAAAACTCCAGTCAGGAGAGGCGATCAGGCGGCAGCTGCAGGGCATTCACGAGGCGTTTGATCCCAGCAGCAAGGGGCACCCCACCTTAGCTTTGGAAGCTGCTCTGTTCAGTCACCTCGATTCTATGGATCCTGGCTCGTCAATCCAAGAGCGTCTTCTTCGCTTGCAAGAGCTCCAGACCGAGCGTGACGTCCTCGTCAAGGATCTTTTCCTTAGACAGATGCAAGAGACTTTGCTTCGAGCTCATGCCACCGATACTAAGAATCCAACCAGCGCGTGGACCTCTGTCGAAAATATCTTGGAATCCCTCAAAAACGCGCCGTCAATCGAACATGGCACGGGAGCCTCACTCCTGCGCGATCTACAGACCAATCTTGTCTCGTGTTTTCCGATTTGGATCTGTCGCAAACAGGCTGTCTCCTTCCTTTTCCCTACACAGGAGCAACTCTTTGATTTGGTGGTGATTGATGAGGCTGGTCAGTGTCGAGTGGATGACGCTCTTCCTCTCTTGTTTCGTGCCAAAAAATTAATGGTTGTCGGTGATGAGAAGCAGACTGTGCTCGATAAAAATTCCGCGCTGGATGACTTCCTCTTCAAGGCTTTCAGCCTTGATGATCATCTGAAACAAACTCAGGCTCGAGGTATGAAAGGCGGCGGTTCCCATATCTTCGGCCTCGTAAAGTCCATCAAGCAGGCTGAGGTTATGCTCGATGAACACTTCCGCTGTCCGCCCGACATCATCCAATTCTCAAATCAGTATGTCTATGAGTCGAACCTCAAGATTATGCAATGGCGTCATCGAAACATGCCATCCTCTGTGGTCGTCGATTACAGCGAAAAAAGCAGCACATCCAACAAGAAGGCAAGCAGGGGCAAATTCAAGGATATTGAGACGGAACTCATCGATCGCTACTTGGACTGGGTCGCTTCGACTCTCAGAAAGATCGAAAAGGAACTGGGCCGTCCGATCAACATCGAGACCGAGGTCGCACTCTGCTATTTCCTTTTAAAGAACGAGCCCTATATCAAAGACAAGAAAGCAGAATTCTTGGCCAAACTCGGTCGAGGCTCTGACATCCTTGATGGGGCTGGCGCAGCCCTTCAAGGAAAAGAGCGCAACTTTATCTTCTATCTCTGGGACATCAACAAGGGCAATCTTCGCGCCTTCCGCCAAGGGGACGACCCGGACAAACGCAAGGGGGAACTCAATGTCCTTATGAGTCGTCCCAAGGTTCGAGCGTACCATTACCTTCATCCCGAATTTGATACTCTAAAACACGATACGGCAAGCATTACAGATTATCTTTGGAAAACCTTTCTCAGTCAGGGAAAAAAGAACGCTCCGTCCGTCCAAGCTCCTCGTCGGATTCGACCGGGGCAGCAGTTTCGTCCATGGCAGCGCTCCAGTGGTGAGCTGATGCGCCTCATCCTTCTGCAAGTGCTTCGCAGTCGCAAGGTCGATCGCTGGGATCAGCCGCTCGAGTCAGCAGAAATCAGTATCTGCGTCGGTGACCCCAAGCATAAGATCGACCTCTTGCTCTTGACCCCTAAGCGAGGGGGGCGTTCACTCGCCCTGGTCGATCTTTCGGCTTTTGAATACGATCGTGGCAGTGCCCGCGAAGTAGCGGACTATTTCTTTCAGCTGAAGCGAGCCCATCCGCCTCTCGAACCTATCTTTGTGTACCTCCACGAACTCGCGGACGAACGCTCCCAGATCTTTCAGTATCTGCTGAATCAAATGGAACGAATTTATCCAAAAAGTTCATAAGAGACTTCTGATAGTGAAAATCATTTCCATAAGTAGGCTCGGAAGATATAGAATTCACTCCTTCTGCTGTTTGACAAAGCAGTGAAACAGACATTTAATCAGTAGGAAGGCCACTTCATTTAGCTAGAGGTCGCGGTCATGTTTCGATCCATCCCGATAATCGGCACTTTCGTGTTTCTGCTCTGCTCTTGCGGCTCTCGGGAGCTCAAAAGCGGCATTCCAGCATCCCAAGCTTTTCCGGCTCAGTTTCAAGAGATTCGGAATCGGATTCTCCAGCCTCGGTGTGGAGTCTGTCACGAGACAATGCTGTCCCACAAAAAGCTTTTAGAGGAGTTCGTCGTACCGAATCAGCCGGAGGCCAGTAGCCTCTATGAGGAAATTAAAAGTGGTGCGATGCCTCTCTACGGTGACAAGCTTCTTGAGGAGGAAATCGTGGCGATCAGAGAATGGATAGCAAAGGGAGCACCTCGTGATTAAGCAAGCAAGCACCAAACTTCTGCTCATTTGTTTTTCGACTTTGGCCCCGTTTGCTCTCGCTTTTCCCGAGAATACGCGACACGGGTACACGTCCTGCCAGTCATGCCACGTCAGCCCGTCAGGCGGTGGGGTCCTCACGGAATATGGCCGCCGTGCGAGTGAGGACTTCATGTTTACCTGGAAGCGTGATGGAGAGGCAGACTTCGCACACGGTACCCTAGAGCTTCCTAAGCAGCTCTTGATCGGTGGCGATTTTCGCTTCCTTTCCCTCTATAAGGATAACAAGGTCACTGAGACCAAAGTTGGCATCCCGATGCAAGCAGATATCGAATTTGCTTATCAGCCTACGAAGAATCTAACCGTCGCAGCAGCGCTCGGATCTTATGATGGTAACGGCGAGAGTCGGAGACACTACGTGCTCTACCAAGGTGGCGAAAATTGGTCTGCACGGGTCGGACGCTTCTTTCCAGCCTTTGGGATCTACACTCCCGACCATTCCATTTTGACCCGCAAGTTTCTTGGCTTCAATCAGGGTCAGGAAACCTACAACGCGGAATTCGCATGGATCACCCAACAATTTGAGCTTATTGGGACAGGGATGAGCGGCAGCGCAAGCGGGGAAGGCATCAGTCCCCGGGATGACGGCTTTGCGGTGCGAACCGCGTGGGCACTCGGTGGGCGAAGTCAGATTGGCTTTAGCTATCTGCGGGGCGAAGGAGCTTTATGGCAAAGGGACGTCTATGGGCCCTTTCTGATGCTGAGCCTAACAGAACGACTTTACATTCATAGCGAGCTCGACCTCCAGGCTCGGCGGGCTCTCGACTCGAGTGATCCATCGCTTCCGACTCACAGGGCGTTAGTGAGCTATACACGCTGCGGATGGGAGTTTACGCAAGGTCTGCATCTCTTGGCCACGGTGGAGACGCTTGATACGCTTGGTGGCTCTTACGTTCCACAGCAACGCGCCTATGGACCTGGTCTCCAGTGGTTTCCAAGACCGCACCTCGAATTTCTGGCAAAAGTGGAGAAGCGGCTTGATGAGGCCTACTCGCAAGAGTATGGAGACCAGGCGATGCTCGTCTCGCACTACTATTTCTAACAAGTGAAAGAGTGTCGGTCCTGAAATGCTTTTTTATAAGCATTCCGCCATGATCCAGAGGCTACGCGCGTAAAGACCCAAAGCCCGTAGCGAACACTCGGGCCGAGGGGCCAAGGGTTTTTTATGCAACGACACCTATGGGCTATTTCTAGGCGCACATTCAACGGGATCCAGCCCACCCCGGAGGCTCGGACCTTGAGGCTCCTGAGCTTCTCTATTCATGGGGAGCTGGACTTCTCTCCACTCGAGCGACTCATAAAGCTCGCTCTGAAGCTGCACTTATTCATAAGTTTCATAAGTCATTCGAGGGTTCAGGTCTCGCCATAAATGAACCGTGTGAGCTCTACATATTCCTCAGGACGAAGTGAGTCGGGACGCCTATTGAGATCAATCGGACAGCGCGCGAGCTTTTCTTCGTCTAAGAAGGTGCGAATTGCATTTCTCAGCTTTTTTCGTCTCTGAGTGAAGGAGACTCGTGCCACGGACTCCACCTTGACGAGAAGATCGTCGCTATAAGGCTGGGATCGTGGCTTCAGGAGAACCAGAGCACTGTCAACGTTTGGTATGGGCGTAAAACAAGTCCGCTCGACTTTGCATTCGATCGCGACTTGAGCTCGTAGCTGAGTGTAAACGGAGAGACTACCATAGTCTTTAGTGCTGGAAGCTCCGGCGAGACGGGAGGCAAACTCAAGCTGAACCAGAAAGTCAACGCCTTTAAGCTCCTGAAGATGTGGCAGAACCCACATGACAATAGGGGAAGAAATCGCATAGGGAATGTTGCCAACGACAGCTGTTGGCTCCTGCGATTGCGCAAGCCACTCTCCGAGGTCAAATTTCAGGACGTCCTGGTGGACAATCTCAAGAGTGCTAGCTAATTCGCCTCTTTTCAGATCGTAGTAATCCTGGAGCTTCTCCACAAATCGTCCATCTTTTTCGACCGCTGTCACCTTCCAAGGGTTTTCGAGTAGAGCCCTTGTGAGGATGCCTCCTCCGGGTCCGACTTCAAGGACACGCGTGATATGCCACGATCTAAGACGATCAATGACCTTTCTCACCGGCCAGTCGGTCTTCAGAAACACCTGACTGAGCGACTTCTTCTGTCGCGGTTGATCCTGATCAAAAGTCATAAGTCTATGCTCCCGACTGGGTAGTTTCGCCAAATTGATAACGAGAAAAGGCATCCCAGCTGAGATCCTGAAAGGCTTCCGATGATTCAGCCTTCGCGAGATGATGATAGCCCAGAGCTGCAATCATAGCGGCATTATCGGAGCAGAAGCGCAGTTGGGGAAAATAAGTTGGGATGCGGAGGCGTTCACTGACCAGCTGTCGAAAGCGCTGGTTGGCGGCCACCCCTCCGGCGATCAGCACACCACGGGCTTCGCGATGCTGAGAGGCTGCTGATTCGAGCTTTCGCACCAACTGACCTAGAGCTTCTTCCTGAAAAGCGGCACAGAGATCCATGAGTGATCGCTCGGTAAAATCAGCAGCGAGCCGATGACGTAAGTTTACCATATAGGTCTTCAAACCAGAATAACTAAACAGCAACTTGTCTTTCTGCTCCATCATGCGTGGCATCGCAAAAGCCTGGGGACTGCCACCTCGAGCCAGACGCTCGATCGCAGGGCCTCCCGGATACCCGAGTTGAAAGAGCTTGGCAACTTTATCAAATGACTCACCACAGGCATCATCGATACTGTAAGCCAAGAGTTGAAAATGGATTGGATCAGACATCAGATAGATGTTTGTATGCCCCCCCGATACGACCAGGGACAAGCATGGATAGAGATCAGCTGGGGGTAGCGACAATCCCAGAACGGCTCCGTGCACATGAGCTTCCACATGATTCACAGGGATGAGCGGTTTGCCGGAAGCCATGGCTAGACCTTTGGCGTAGGATATGCCGACGAGTAAAGCACCGATCAAACCCGGGCCTTGGGTCACTGCTATGGCATCAATCTCTTGCATCCTGACACCAGCTTCGTCTAAAGCCTCCTGCACAACCTGATCGATCCAAGCAAGGTGGGCGCGAGCCGCAATTTCAGGGACCACACCACCAAATTTTTGATGTAAGTCAATCTGCGATGAGACAATCGAACTCCGAACAGTTCGCCCATCGACGACCACCGCAGCTGCCGTCTCATCACAGCTCGATTCGATGCCAAGTACTAAGGTCATAAACAATCCGATCGAAAAAGCTTGAATCGGAACCACCACTCCTGAAGGGAGATGACATTCCGGTTCGTCAATCAAAGAACGCTCTCCTGTGTCTCAATTCTCAAAGCCCCCTGAGAAGGGCTCTCCCGTCATCCAGAGGCGAGGCGCACAAGGTACCGAAGCCGAGAGGGAATAGACCGTCCATCAGGGGCTGAAGAATTTTTTACTAAGCTAGCGTCGTGTGCGTCCAGAAAATGCCCATGGACGCCCTCACTTGCCCCCCATCCCACACGAACCGCTTGATCACTCGAGCTGCGAAACTTTATGGACCTACCCTCTGGATCATATTCGAACATTTAAACGAGCATTCCAGGACCAAACTTAGCCCCATGCTCGTCAGGAACGCACGGTAATCTCAGAGTTTCGCGAGCTTACTTTTCGCCTGTTTGGCTTCGTCGCTCGAGGCAAACTTCTGGATCAGTTCTTCGTAGTAGATCTTGGCAGTTTCAACATCTCCAAGTTCCTTGAAGCAATCCCCCATGCGTAAGAGTGCTACCGCAAGATTATCTTTCGGCTTGGAATCGATAAAATCATTGAAACTCAACGCCGCTTCGCGAATCTGACCTGAACGATAAAGACTGTCTGCGTAGAGGAAAAGTGCTTCCTGCTTGTCTTTCTTTCCTTTGAGGCTTTCGAGAACTTTTCCGCCTTCCTCAGCGATGACCTTGTAACGCTTTTTAGAATAGGCCGTCCGCAAATCCTCAATGTCGTTGAGGGTCGATGGCTTCTTGGAGCCTTTGTCCTGAGCTCCTTTTTTCTCTGGCTTCTTAGCCTCGATCGCTTTGTCAATGGCAGTGAGGATCTTGTTCTGATTTTCTTCCAAAGCGTCGAGTCGAGCGACTACATCGTTCAGGGTTTTGGCAAGGGAACCCTCTTGCTCGGGATCCGCACCTGGCATCTGCCCTGTCGTAACACCAATCCGAAGGGCATCGATATCACCTTTGACCCGTTGGATTTCGATCGCAAACTTGTCAAGACGCGTATTGATCGACGCCTCCTGTCGACTGGACTGGGTCGTGATCTCCTTGCCGAGGCTTGAATTCTGATTTTCAACCTGCGAAAGACGGGTCTGGAGGGCGAAGATATCGTCTTTGAGCTGCTGCTCCTCCGCTGGCGTTATACAACCTGCAAACATCAAAGGAACACAGCAGGTCAAAATCGACAGCAATCGGAATGAGTGAGAGAGTATCATTTCAGGCCCTTTTTTGCTTCTTATACATCTCGAGACGCCTATTCATTATAACAAGACGCCGAAAAAACAAATTGGCCTCTTTGGTCCAGCTCTCGGTGTAGGGTCCCGGAACGACGTGATTGAGACTTAAAAGACGCAAGTCCTCCTTCCACGCCATGTCATCACCCATGTCGTGATGGGCGAGCTGCAGGTGCGTGATCACCTTCTCGTCCGGCTCGGAAGGGGGGGTATAGACTCTCCAGCCTATCTGCCGCTCGTCGAATTCGCTGGCCAGAAGCTGCTGCAGTGGGCTCAGTTTCACAGTACGCCGTTTTGCGGACTCAGCAGCCGGTATCTTCGAGGGGCCCGCCGTTTCTTGAGCTTGGAGCGGCTCACTTTTTGAGTTATGCTCCGGCCTCTCGGCGGCAAGCGAGCTTGATGGATCTTCACCAGCTAGCCCGGTGGAATCTAGTCCCTCTGGCTGACTCTCCTGGGAGTCTTGGAGCAGCGCTTCGAGATCGTCGGGGTGATTTTCTGCCATGCTAATACCTTTTTTGTGTGGCTCGCTTCCGTGATATCGGTTAAATTCAAAAAAAAATTAGCCCCTTATGGGGCGGAAGACGCGATGAGTGACAAAGAAGAGTATATGAGCACAAGCAAACCTGATTCTGAGGCGGTCCATCCCACCGCGACTTTTCCATCGGAATCGGAAACGGAGGCACCTCTCGAGAGTGCAATTCTTTCCGACGAAGGCGCTTCCGAGACCCCCGCCGCCCTGCAAGATTTGCCTACAGACTCGGAACTCTCTGAAGACGATGACGAGCAAGTTGTTAAAATCGAAGACGATCTGACGCCTATTGAGGCCTTCGACGAATTGAATCTAGTGGGTCCTTTGAAGGAGGCCATTGACAAACTCGGCTGGACCAAACCGACTTTGATCCAAGGCTTGTGCCTTCCCTTGACGACTCAAGGCCAGGATCTCGCTGGCTTCTCGCAGACGGGAACCGGCAAAACAGGGGTGTTCCTCATCACGATCGCCCATCAGATTCTCAAGCTACGCGAGACGGTAGGTCAAGACCCGAGTCCTCACCCGAAGGCCATGATTTTGGCACCGACTCGGGAGCTGGCGGTGCAGATCGCGACCGATGCTGAAGCGCTCTTCAATCAACTCGAGATCTCGAGCCTGGCTGTTTACGGCGGTGTCGATTATGACAAGCAGGCTCAACGGATCCGCGCGGGTGTGGATGTCATCGTCGCGACCCCGGGCCGACTCAAAGATTATTTTCAGAAAAAAGTCTTTTCCACCCAGGATTGCTGCCTCTTCATCTGCGATGAGGCTGACCGTATGCTGGACATGGGCTTCATTGAAGACGTGGAGTTCTTCCTTTCGAAGTTAAGTCCGGAAACCCAAAAATTGCTGTTCTCTGCCACGACCAACGATCAGGTCAAGGAACTGGCCTTCGAGTACCTCGAAAATCCGAAGTATATCTCGGCCAACCCCGAAGTCATCACCCCGGAACGCATCGAGCAGCATGCTGTCATCTGCGATTCGACGCAAAAGCTGCAAGTGATGCTCGGACTCCTCCGTGATCACGCTCCCAAGTGTTCCATCATCTTCACCAATACCAAGGTAGTGGCGGAGTGGCTGCACTATAAGCTGCAGGGCAATGGGATCGAAGTCGATCTGATCACCGGCGACCTTCCCCAGAAGAAGCGTATCGCCCTGATTCACCGGATCAAAGCGGGTGAAGTCAAGGCTTTGATCGCTACTGATGTCGCCAGTCGCGGGCTTCACATCTCGGGCATCACCCACGTTTACAATTTCGACCTGCCCGACGAAGCCGCCAACTATGTCCACCGTATCGGCCGAACGGCACGAGCTGGCGCCTTCGGCTCAGCCTACTCGCTCGTTTGCGAAGACTACGGTCACAACCTGCTTGCGATTCAGAAGTATCTTGGCGAGAACGTCGCGATTCAGATGGAATGGTTTCCTGAAGCCTACCTGCAGATCGAAGACAAGGCTGGCAATCCCTACAAAGACCAGAATTTCAAGGGTTACAGCATGAAAGAAGAGGATTCAGGAAAGCCAGGTCGGCGTCGCCATGAAAAAGGCGAGCGTGGACCGCGCGGGGGCCGACCCGCCGAGGGTGGTGAACGTAACGAGCGCGGGGGCCGACCCGCCGAGGGTGGCGAGCGTGGTGGCCGCCGTGGACAACAAAGCGATCGGCAGGGTCGAGGCAAAGGACGAGAGGCCGAAGGTGCCATATCTCCTGAGGCAGGACAGCCAGCCAAGGGCAAACACCAGCGTGGTGGCCGCCCTCAAGAGGGCCGCAACCCGCCTGCACAGCAGGATGCTCAAAAGCAACAACATGGACGGAATCGCCACAAAAAAGCGCTGACACCGGTCGCTCGTGACGGCAGTCGTCCTCCGACCAAGATCATCGCTCCCAAGCAGCCAGAGGTCGTACCAAATAGCTTTTTTGGCTTGGTCAAAAAGATTCTGGCTTCGATCTTCCCGTGGTGGAAGAAAAGATAAGCTCCCATCCCGATGGCAAAGCAATCCAAGCCTCGCGCAAGCGGGGCTTTTCTCTTTGCATGACCAAGGCGACCGCGGATTGCTCCCGACAGAGAGTATCCCAGAACGTAGCTGTTTCCCCACTTAAATCAGCCAAACGCAACGCGAGCAGCTCAGGCCCTGATGCGTGGAGCGTACACCAGACGCCCCGATGTCCAGCCAGCAAGCTCCGCTTGAGAGCAACCAGTTCCTCTCGCCGTAGCTCGCCAATGACAAGTCGATCGGGGCGAAGTCGTAAAAGTTCATCGAAGACCCATCCGAGAGGAAAGGCTCCCTGCCCCCTTAGATCAGCCTCCTGCGCGCAGACCCGTATCCAGTAGGGAGATAACCGCGGAATCTCAGCCAGCTGTTCAAGAATCGCAACGCGCTCTTCGTAGGCCCATCTTTGCAGCAGAGCCACGAGCAATGACGTTTTGCCTGCACCGGTAGGACCCATGATAAAAACGGGAGCATCGGTTCGGAGATGAAGCTCCAGCTTTTCAGTTTCGGCAGGACTCATGAAGTCCTGCAATCCTAGCTGATCAAGCCGGTGCCGCCTCAGACTGAGAAGTGGGCCATCCCGAGCAATAGGCGGGAGGAGGGCATGCCAGCGGAGGTGCAGCATAGAACCTGGCATCGGAGCCAGGAGCATTCCTCCCGCAGCGGGTTGTAAAGGATCGAGACGCATCTGCTGGCCGTGAGCTAAGCTCTGCATGGCCTCAATCAACTCTCGATCGCCAGTAAAAGGTGAGGGGAGCCAGGAGGGGGCCTCACCCAAGACTTGCATGCCATGACAGCCATTGATGAGAACTTCATCGATGTGAGGGTCGTCGAACATTGCGACAACCCAAGTCTTCCAGCAAAACATCTTCGCCACTCCACAAGTTCGGAACTTAAGTGGGGGCTCAAGACGTAAGCAGCTAGCCTTTGTTATCTCAGAATAAGACCCTAAGATCACCGATTAGCAGTAGAATTCAGGCACACAAGCTTGGAAAAGATCAAAAAAATCAACTTCGGATGTTCCCGGTAATACCGAGATAAAAATCTCGGCGAGGAGATTCGAGACTTCTTCATCGTCCCAATCCCGGGTATCGATGACCCGAGCACCCTCCAACATTCTCTCAATCACATCATTCGAGAGAATTCCTTTGTGCCGACAGAGTTCTATTTTTGACCAAATACGCTTGGAGAAACAAACCCGTTCCATCGGATGCGAGATACGAATGCCGCCGCCCTGAGCCTGCAGCATAGCCAAAGACTCAACGACCGTACCGGAATTCACCGCGCGCTCGACCCAGGCACAAGCCTCTTCGATATCGCCTAGGGCAAAGCCAGCTTCGCGAAGCTCTTCACGGACATATCGTTCCGTCAGCTCCAGCTCGTCATAGCCATAGGTGACCAATTCGGCCATAGCTCTGACCACTGTCCACCACATCGGCTCTGAAGTGACATTGTCCATGCGCACTCCCCAAAAGGTGTCGCCCGGGATGAGAGGGACTCATCTTGGGGCGGTTTGTCTCAATGCTGAATGCTCTTACGACTAGACTAAAACTTTATCCCCCAGAAAGCAAAGTAAACTTCAAACAGGTCGACCCCAGCGGTATCCTAAGGAATCTGCATCGCCATGCTTCGTTTCAAAGGCTTGTCCAACCTGGCCCGTGCTCACTTACACACAAGAAACCGTGACAGTCTGCTGTGTACAAAGAAGATTCACACATCGCTTCTAATCTACTTCGATCAGACAGACTTTCCCGGATTCTTTGACCCTCTCGGGACAATCGTCACCTCAAGATCATGTAAGGCCAAGATCTCTAAACAGTCCTCACTAGAAGAAAATGCTTGCGCCCCATCCTCAATGAGAATCCGCGAACCCGTGGCTCGGACGTCATGCGGAGGATGAGCAAGGACCATCACGTCGCGCCCCTGATCCAGAGCATAGCCAGCGGTCAATCGTGCACCTGACTTCTCTGCAGCCTGCATGACAAGCGTACGACGTGACAGACCGGAGATAATGCGATTGCGGGCGGGAAAATCCACGGGACGAGCTGGATACTGCCAAAGTCGTTCACTCACAAGTAGAGCACCTTCAGCTTGCAGCAAATCAAAGAGAGGTCGATGACACTTTGGATAAAGTTGGGCCAGACCACCCGCGAAGACGATGATGGTAGGCGCTGGGTGTAACTCGCTGGCGAGAGCACCGCGATGCGCAGCCATATCACAGCCGAGGGCACCTCCGCTGACGATGACACATCCCTGGCTTGCTAAGGCATGGGCCAATTTCTCACTCTGCCCAAGAGCCCAGGGCGATGCTTTGCGTGATCCCACCATAGCGATCGATGGATACGTCAGGAGCTGGAGTGAACCCATGACACTCAGAGCGTTAGGGGGATCTGCAATGGAACGCAAAAGGGCCGGATAGGCTTCGTGATAAAAATCAAGGAGGATCCCACCCCGTGCATAAAGCTCCTGGATGTTTTCATAGATGAGCGTAGCCAGCACCAGCCAGCTGATTTGATGTCGCTCGACGGCATGCAGCCAAGGAAGTTCAGGCCAGCGAGGATCAGACCTTTGTAAAAGATAGTCATGAATATCCTGAAAGCTGAGCTGCTCAGGTGCCAGACGGATTTTAGCCTCCTGACTTGGAAAAAACTGGGGCAAAGGCAGCCAGCGGTAGAGCCACTGGGACACAATATGAGATGCAAGAGCATCGAGCTGAGGAATCCAAGACATAAGCGATCACCTCCCTGTTGGAGGCTCATTTAAGCGCCAGCTCGGTCTTCAGGGAAGTGACATGCTGTGGGGGAGAAAGAGACATTTTATGGTGAGACACGATCGCCAAGTCGAACCTCGAAGGCGTCATTGACAATGTAACCTAGGGCTACACTGCCTGACGCGTCGAGAATATACACCTTAGCAACCTTGTGCACGGTATCTGGCAGAGCATCCTGAAGAAAGATGGGTGAGGCAACTTTGACATTTTGGACGAGCGTGTAAGTCTGAGATGCCTGGAGTTTGGTATCCAACTGAGAAAGGAATACGAAAGCTCCCCGCCCTCCGACTTCCATAAAGGGTTCCGTAAATGCAACAACCTCCTGTCCAGCCCCAGGGGTAGGCGTCTGAACTTCAATTGGCACCGTTCGACGAACGGAGCGAAAGGGGATCACGAGGTCCCCGGGCTGCACTCCCAGGCGATTGTAAACCACCTTAGCCTTGTAGACACCGGCATCCTCATCACGTGCATCTATCTTAACTTGAGCAATAAATTCATAACGATACCCAATGAAATCATCATCGGACCGATTGTAGATCTTGCCGCTTGCACGGACGACCGTGTAGGTGGTGCCGATCTGCATCGCTTCCTCTTCCTCGATGATAACGTCCTGGCCCTTGTCTAAAAGAAAGTTACCAGCGGACCCTCCCACCACAGCTCCAAGCTCCTCAAATTCTTCATCGACAATAAATGCAGGTACGATCAGTCGTGTATCGACCCCTTGCAAGACCCCCCCACCACTCATAAACATATCATCAATACCAGGCATAGGCTCAAGTTGCGATGCATCCAGAACCTCAAGATTCTCCGGTAATTCAGATCGCATCAACATCCCACTGATATCCTCTTGAACCAGCTCGGCTTCCACCACTCCGCCCTTGTTCACGGGAACGATATCATCCTCCGTGACGACCTGGAGAAAAGGGGGGTTCTCGGCATCGCCAGCGTAGAAACGGAGCTTCATGCCCGGGTAAACAAAGTGAGGATTGGCGATATCTGGGTTGAGCGACCAGAGTTTAGGCCAGTAATCAGGTTCGTCGAGCAGTTGGTCGCAGATATCGTAGAGATTATCTCCCTCCTGAACCAGGTATTCCTCCGGCGCTTCGCCCATAGCCATGTTGCGAAGGGTCCCAGGTAGAGGCGGGACACCAGCGAAGAGATTAGCCTCCATAACTTTGCGAATCTGACTTCTGATATCGACAGCTTCGAGACCACTGGTATCGAGGGCTGGCTGCCCGGGATGAGGTGCTATTGGGGAGGCCGGCGCTGACTTTGCCGCTGGCTGTTGGTCCAATTCCTCTCCCATCTGCTCGAGCTCCTCGAGAGATGGCTGATCCTGAGCTTCTACCGGCATCGCGAGGCCGACCGCTGCAGAAATGAGAATAGAGAGGAAAAGACCACGCATCAAAGCCTCTCCCTCAGCCGTTCGATCTCCATTTTAGCCATCTCGCCCAAGTCTTGATTTGGAAATTCTTCAAGCAGCTGAGTCAGCTGCTCGAGAGCTCTTTGGTTGAGACCGCGACTTTGGTCGATCTTGGCCCTATAAAATCGTGCATGAGCAATCCAAGGATTTTGTGGGTGCTTCTGTTGCAGGACTTGAAAGCTTTGTTCAGCAAGCTGAAACTCCTTGAGATAATACCAACTCAATCCTACCCAGTAATGCTGGCTACCTTCAGTCAGCGCATCAGCAAAGGTTTCGCCGATTTGATTGTAGCCGACGATGGCTTGTCCGTATTGCGCTGCATTGAACTTATCCTGGGCATGCTGTAAAGCGCGACGGTAGGCAGCCAAATCCTGGCTCTTTGCCTCTTCCGCTTTTGTCTCGCCTCCAGGAGCAGCAGACGCCGGGGGCTGTTCAGGTGTCACTTCGCTCGTCTTGGCTTTACCATGATCCTTAGCCGTTTGAACTCGAGGCTGCTCTTTCAACTCGTCGGGAATAATGCCGAGCATCAAGCCTTTCTCGAGAAGCTTTAGCCGCTCACGCTGTTGGATGCTCAGGCTCTCCAGTTCATCCACTCGAGCCCACAGCTTAGCCATTCTCAATTCCAGCTCGGCGGGCGAACTGGTTTGGGGAAGGATCGGAGCCACCCCTCCTCCGGCGGGTGGAGGTGTGGGAGCGGGGGCAGCCGTCGCCGCACTTGGTGTCTCCCATAGCGACTGGCATGCGCTATTGGCTAAAAGGCTCAGGATGCATAGAGTCCGTTTCAAGCCGCCTCCTAGATGGCATCTGCGACACTGAGCTGTCTCAGGAAATTGCGAATCCGATTTCGCTGTTCTTCCTGGATCTCGAGAAACTCCACCCCTATCCGAAAATCGAGCTGATAGCGCTCGTTCACGTCTTCAATAATACGATTGCGTATGCGCCGTTTCCAGCGGATGGCCGCATGCACTGGCATCGGTGGACTCATGGGAAGATGGAGCTTGGCATTGGTGTCGACAGCTATACTCTCTAGAACATTGATGAAGGATGGAAAGTGACTTTGTATGCAGACGCCTCCCGTGCTCATATCCAGAATCGGAATCCAGGTGGCGAGCGTCCTGTAGGCATCGAAAAAGGGTGGCGACGCCGGATCTTCATCTTCGGGCTGCCACACGCTAAAGCTCAGATAAGCCATCGTCGCGTTTGTGACTCGATAGCGAGCGTTCTGTCGCCGCTCGATACTGACCAGGGACGCCGGCAGAGAGCAGACGATACCGTCACTCAGCTTGTCTTTGATCTCGGTCACAAACATAACTTTGGAGGGCATACCGATCACTTCGACTTTGATTTGCATGCCCTTGTCGAGCTTCTGCAAACCAAAGTTGGATATTTTTTCAAACTGGATCAGTGTCGATCCCTTGAGGGTGTCTGTACGGGCGAAGCTGGCTCGAATACCAACTTTTGAGTTATCCTTGGTGCGGATCAAGGCCTGCATCCGACCGTCGCACATTCTCGCAACGATCCGACCGATCCTCTCCGGATTGGTGATTTTCGAAGTCGGCTCGACGTTTTGTTGTGGATTCTGCTGGTTCACGCTGAGCCCCCGCCTCCAAAATCCAAGCCGTCAGAAGTCCGATACACACCCAAAGCGCGAAGAGGAATTCGCTGTCCCTGAGATTGTTCTGCAAGAGGCCGCTCGTGATGACCGTAGCCACCAGTAACCAGCTTGCTGGATGCTGCCACCTGCGCCACAGTCGGTGAGCAAAACCCAAAAGTCCGACGAGGAACACCAAAACACCGCTGAGACCGAGGAGGCCTAAATCGGCAAAGGTCTGCAAAAAGATGTTATGGGCCGCATATTTTCTCTCCATTTGAGTGTAGCCGGCCTGGTTGTAATAGTCCAGCAAGACCTGGTCGTATCGGTAGAGTCCTGTCCCCAGCCAGAGGTGATCCAGGGCCATGTGCAGATGGACTTTCCAAAATACCAAGCGATCAAATTTTTGCTCCCAATGTTGCTGTTCCGAAAAAAACTCGAGAAAACGGCCGCGAAGCTGGGGCTCAAGCACAATGAGTATGGATCCTGCGAGGATTGTCCCGAGAGGTAAGAGGAACCGCATCGACCAGGAGAGACGACGCCAAAGCCAAATCAAGAGAGTCGCACCGGACAGCAAGAGTGTGAGTATAAGTGGAAAACGCGACCCACTGAGCAGAATAACAAGCATCAACAAGCCACTTAAACCAAGCCACAGCCAGGCGTCCCGCCTGCGCTCTCCACTGAAGAGCCATAGCCCTTGCCCGAGGCTCATCAAGCCGAAAAGCATGGCGTTGTACGCCAACGTCAGAGGATGTCCCATAAAACCTGAGGCTCGATAAACACCATAGGCATATCGATGGGAACCGATCTGCTCATTGAAGCCATGAACCCAATCCCAGCCATAGTATCGCTGTCCGAGCATATAAAGAGCGAGAAGCACCGTGAAGCACAAGGGAACAAAAACGTGAATGGAACGATCTTGGCTCCGTCGGGTCTGAAATCCAGCCAGGAGAAATCCAAGGATCAAAAAAACTCCGTAGATGCCCTGCTTCCCAGATAAACGCATCATGTCTGCGACGGCGTGCCCCACAGGCTCACCCCAGTCGCGCCCCAAGGCCAAGAGGGAGAAGAAAAGAGTAGCCCACAAAACGAAAAGGCCTCTGAGGAGGGTCTGCCAGGCACCCCGAAGCTCCCCGCTGGTTTCGTCATCCCAGCATCGCCGCAGTCGGCTCCAACCATGACGAAACAAAAGACTTAGTCCGAGTAGACCCGAGATGACGGCCTGAGGCGCCGTTGGTAAGAGCAGCGCGCATAGGGCGAGGTGAAGCAGGATCCACTCCCCTTTCGAGATAAACTTGTCTATGATCGTAGCTTGGGTCAGATCGGGAGAAGAGGTCGTGCTGTGATGTATAAAGCTTTTCATCTCCTCAGCCTCCTCACGCTGGGATGGTTTCTGCTGGGGGATTGGCCCCTACAAGCTGCAAGTGCTGATGCGGTGACCATACCGGATGGTTATCCCAAAGACTATCTTTTCCTCCAAATCACCCAGGATGTTCCTTTGGCTGCTAGCCAAGACGATCTCAAAGCCAGTGGAAAGGTGAATTTAGGTCTGGATTACCGCCATCTTTTGGGTGCTCATTGGATGGTTGGTGTGCACTATCGTATTCGCTCCTTTGAGCGCAAAAATGGTCAGTCACTCTCGATATTAAGCCTCTCCAATCAAAGCCAGCGTATCATACGTGTCTACCATCCCTTGTACGCACTCGTGGGTACAGAGTGGACTTACCTTATCCCCACTCGCAGAATCAGCCTCCCTCTGACTAAGGACCCGGATTACCAGACGGAAATTGGTGTCGGAATAAATACGTCACTATGGTATTATCTCCATCCGCACCTTCTCGTCGAAATGCGTGGTGCCCGCTGGCGAGGTACGAAAACCAATCGACTACACGGATGGGAGTCGACGCTGAGCGTCGGTTATGCGTTCTAAGCACATCCATCCGATGGAAGAGGCCTGGCCACCAATCGCTTCTTCTGTCTGCTCCTGATTCAGCGCTGAAAGATGCCAATCGAGGGTAGAAATTCCTACAGGAAACAGAGCTTAGAGACTCTAGCAAACCCACATGATCATTCCAAACATGCAGCAGATGATTTGAATGGCAAGGAGATGAGCCCATGGACGACAGACCGACCATATTGATACTTGATGACCAACAGGAGATCGCCGAAATCCTTGGCCTCCTTCTCCAGGAGCATTTCGAGTGTAGCCCGGAACATCACGTGCACCTCGCCCAGGAACGTCTCAAAACACAAGCGTTCGATTTCGCAATTACTGACCTAGAGATGCCGGAGATGAGTGGGATCGACTTTATCAAACAGATGAAGCCCCAATGTACACAGACCTGTTTCATCGTTAGTACGGGACATGACAGCGCACACCCCAAAGTTCGAGAAGCCTTAGCAGCCGGAGCAGCGGGTATCCTCGTGAAGCCATTTACGGATGTTGCAGAGATCGCTCGCATATTGTGTGAAAGTCGCCGTATCCAGCGCGGGCCCTAGTGGGCCTGTCCTATGGGGCTTTTCTGACGATGCAGAGCTTGTCCCGCATAAACTTTTCAGAGAGCAGGTCCCTCAGATCCACACTGTGCAAGACGAACCTCCGCCAGCCAGCCAAAGACCCGACTTGGCCATAGGCGCTGTAAACCATAGAGGGAGGCGTAGACGGACTGATCACGCATCTTATTCAGAACGACCGACGAACTGCTTACGATCGCATCACGGTGAACCAGAATCCGTTCGGAGTGGGACGGTGATTGGCCCTGTGACGTCGCCATGAAAAGTTCGTTTTGAGTCGAACTCGTCAAACAGTCCGAGGCAGCCTCACAAAATCCGGAAGATGTATCTTTGAGTTCGAACTCATTGAGAAAATCGGCATATCCAGCCCAAACAAGGCTGCCAGGTACAAACCCTGAAACGATCAAGCGCTGGCGGCAAAGCTTCAGCTGCGCAAGAAGATCGCGTATCTCGTTGCGCACGTATTTGTACCAGTAATCGACCTTTTGCCCAGACCCCGGCATCGTAAGATTGACGATGAGGACCGGTCTCTGATCGAGCTCGAGCAAGGAATAACTCATGAAACCGTCCATACCAATTGGCCAAAAGCTTTTATTGAGAGCGGTTTCTGTCCCTGCGAGTTTCACAGGAAGACCCACAGCCACCGCCTGATACTGAACCTCCTGTGTATCGCGATAGAATGTCAACGAATCTGCATCCCACTCATAACCTTCCAAGGCACCATAGCTCAGGATATTGATATCGGACTCGCTCGGACTTCCTCGTTTCGCAAGAACTTCCTGAAGCACCACGATATCGGGACGGGAAACACGCAGCTGTTCGTCAACAAGTTCGAGGCGTTCACGACGGAACAACCAGTCCCCCCTCCAATTCCGATTGGACATGGTCGAGGGGATGCGTTGATGAAAGAGATTGAGGTTTAGGATGGAAAAACTCCGGTCATCATACCGATCCGGTGGCTGAAAGCCCAGCATCACACAAGCGCCGAGCAGACCCAAAAGGACCAAAGATGTCAGGGATAACAGTATCTTGAGAGTCGCCGCTTGCAGGTGGCTACGCCGCTCAATGGCCCCGTTGCCAACTCGAGAGTTTGCCACTCTCACGTCTTGCGCCCTCAGAGATCCGTGGTTTCCCAACCATGACCAGAGTCGTATCATCAGCAGCCCAAATATCGTGAGATCACCAGACGCTGAATCTCACTCGTACCTTCGCCAATACGGAGCAGAGCCGCATCACGATAGTGCCGCTCGATGGGATATTCTTTCATGAGACCATAGCCACCGAAGGTCTGCTGTCCTTCGCGAGCGCAGTATTCGGCTACTTCTGAACAGTAGAGCTTGGCCATAGCGGCTTGCTTCTGGAAAGGAAGGTTGTTCTGCTTTAACCAGGCTGCTTTGTAAAGCAAGCCCTCGGCTGCTTCGATTCGAGTGGCCATTTCCGCAAGCTTGAACGCCACGGCCTGGTGCTTGGCGATGGCCACCCCAAAGGTCTTCCGTTCGTTGGCATACTTGAGGGTCAATTCCAAAGCTCCCTTAGCCAAGCCGAGTCCCATAGCACCGATCGATAGACGCCCGTTGTCCAAGGTTTCCATCATGATCTTGAATCCTTGACCCTTGCCACCCAGCAGATTGCGCGAGGGAACTCGGACATCATCGAAGTAGAGCTCACCCGTGTTCGAAGCTCGCCACATCATTTTACCATGCATGACCTTGCGGGTGAGACCCGGTGCATCGGCGGGAACAACGAAGCAGCTCAGCTCACTTCTTCCATCCGCTCGTTTACCGGTCACGGCCTGGACGGTGATACCCTGAGTGATCGTCGCGGCACTGTTGGTGATCCAAATCTTGGAACCATTGATGACCCATTCATCGCGGCTTGCATCATACACGGCACGGGTCTGGCTTGCCTGAGCGTCGCTCCCAGCTTCTGGCTCGGTAAGACCGAAGGCCCAGAGGGCTCGCCCCGTGCTCAGCTGCGGCAAATATGCTTTTTTCTGCTCCTCAGTGCCATAATAGTAAAGCGGCGCAGCTCCGAGACTGTTGTGCGCCGCGACGGTTGCGGCCTGAGAACCATCAACACGAGCGAGCTCCTCCACAGCGATAACATACGAGAGGTAGTCCATCCCATGGCCACCGTACTCGGTAGGGATGATCGTGCCAAACAAACCAAGCTCACCCATCTTAGCGGTGAGATCGTAGGCGAACTCTTCCTTCTCGTCGAGCTCGTGGGCCCGTGGTGCAATCTCTTTTTCGGCAAATCTGCGAATCGTCTGCCGTAAGAGAGTCAGCTCTTCGTTTTCCGCAAATGAATAACTCACCTTTATCCCCCTTCTTGACTGGCTCCAGTCTGAGCTCAAATCGTTTCTAAGAAGTTCCCCCTTATCCTTGGACCGACCTGCTTGCCAAGCAAAAAAGGGAGATCGCGTCCTCACCCCTCGTCTTGGAGGTCATCACGGGTTCGCCCCTGCCGTCCCGTGTCGCCCTGGAGAATCCCGCAGTAGGAACGATAGCGTCGTTCGCTGATTCTTCCCGCCGCCACTGCGGCACGAACAGCACAGTCGGGTTCATCAATGTGACGGCACTCACGGAACTTACACTGATTCATCAGCCCTCGCATCTCAACGAATCCGTAACTCAGTTCGATTGGCCCACGGTCCTCGAGCACGAAACTCCGTATGCCGGGCGTATCGATCACATATCCACCCCGTCCGAGCTTGATCATGCTTGCGTAAGTAGTCGTATGCCGACCTTTGTAAAATATCTCGGAGTTCGGCTCGACTTCCTGCTCAATCTCGGGCCGGAATAGATTAACGAGGGATGACTTGCCAACCCCGGAATGGCCACTCAAGATCGTCACTTTCCCGTCCAAAAGTGCGTGCAGCTCCTTGATCGCCGTGGACCTCCAGGTTTGAAATTCAACCTTGAGACTGAACACGGTATAGCCCAATCGCCGATAGGTCTCGGCCTCTTCCTTGCACCTCTTCCGGAACTCGGGATCTTCCTCAGCTAGCAAGTCCTCTTTGTTGAGAACGATAATCGCTGGAATACCTTGCTCTTCAGCTAAGAGGAGATAACGATCGATCAAGCCCCACTTGATCAGCGGGGCTTTGTAGCTGGCGACGATCAAAAGTTGATCGACATTCGAGGCTAGAACATGCTCCCGATTCTTCCCCGAAGGATCCCGGCGAGCGATCTGACTCTTGCGAGGCGAAAGATGCTCAATGACGCAACAGGGAATATCCGTGCCGAGATCAGCATCGCGCTCGTCGGTCGGCCGACAGAGGACCCGATCGCCGACGACAATCGTATTCCGTTCTCCCCTGCGGCTCTGCAGATAACGTCGAGCCACAGTTGCGAGCCATACATCGCGCGTGTCCACTTCGCCAATGCTGTGTTCGGGTGAAACGAAGGCATAGCGCTTGTGGACTTCAACCACCCGAGCAGGGAACCAGCTGCCCTCACCCCGCTCTTCCCAGCGATCCTCAGCTAGTTCAAATTGGACGTCGTCTGCTTTATACTTTTTACGCTTATCACGGGCCCGGCGGATCTTGTCATAGCGGAACAGATCGTCGCCGTCCTCGTCACCGCGGTACTTCCACTTGCTCATTTTGGTCCTTGTCGATGGGGGTCGACTTGAAGATCCGCTCAATACTCCGCAGAGCATCGGCCGAGAGCAGCCGTTGAGAGTGCTGAGCCAACGCAGCGACTCGCTCATCGATCCTCAGAGTGTGTTCGTCGACGGTCAGCAGCAGCCCCTTTCGCTTGAGGAGCTGGATGTGTTTTTGGATGAAGGTTTTCTCAACGATCTCTGGATTGTTGAGGCCGTTAAGGATTGCTAAGCGCTGAGCCATACGATGGCACTGCTGCAGAAAGTCATCGCTATTTACGATTCCGTTCTTACTGTGTTTAGCCAGCAGAACAGCTGTGATGATGAAACGATCGAACGTCAGACCCAGAGCCTGTGAAAGGATATCGAGTGCAACCGAAGCATCCGACTGGGGCAAAGGTCGGTGATACTCGTCATATCCGACTTTACGCAGCAGACCTGTATCAGCCATCGCATCTGCGTAGTGCTGGACGATGTCTTCTATTTCCGATTCATCCCAGCTCAGGAACAGTTCTTCCCTCAGAACTTCGTAAATCTCGGCACAACCTTGGCGCAGCGTAAGCATATCAATCTGCCCCTCCTGCTGGAAGAAGCGAGCGATTAAAGATGGAATGGCGAAGGTATGAATCACATTGTTGCGATAGTAAGAGATCAAAGCGCTGTCAACATCGTTCAAGAAAACTACATCTCCGGCAGCATGATGAAAGACAGAGAAGATCTTTAGTTTTTCCACATCTGCGAAGATTTTTGCGACGTCGTCCATCACCAGTTGGACGTTGGGGTGATAAGGAATTTTTTTATGCAAGAGAATCATCTGCTGCACAAATATCTCTAACTCATCGCGAGGCAGAGCTTTTTGCCAAGCCGAAAGGAGCCCGGTCCCAATGAGAGACACCGGAGTGATGACTGCTGCTTCGTTCATCTTGCGTGAGATCTGAAGGGCTAACTCGTGGACTTCGCTATTCAACCAGTCTGGTTTCTCATCACCTGCTTCTCTCCACCCTGGCTGCGATTGATCGAGGAACTGATCGAGCAGAATCGGCTCGCCGTAACTCACGTAGGCCTTTCCGTAGTAAGCCTGGAGATACTTCCGCGCCTGAAACAGCTGCATGAAAGATTCTTTCTTTTTTGCTCCCCCACTCAGCTCTGTCAGATAGCTTTTGACTTCCATAACTTTATCGTAGCCAAGATAGACCGGAACGAAGGCAATGGGGCGCTCGGAATTGCGAAGAAAGCTTTTGACGACCATAGCGAGCATGCCAGTTTTCAGCGGCAAGAGGCGTCCACTGCGACTACGTCCCCCTTCCGGAAAAAACGATAGAGGGTAACCCTCGGTCAGCAGATAGTGCATATACTCTTCCACCACTGCTGTATAGAGCCGATTGCCTTGGAATGAGCGCCGAATGAAGAAGGCTCCGGCTCGGCGCAAAAACCAGCCAATCGGAAAAAAATTGAGATTGATGCCGGCCGCCGTGTGCGGAGTTGGAAGACCGCTTTTGTAAACAATGTAGTTGACGAGCAGATAATCGAGGTGACTGCGGTGGGTCGGCACGTAAACAATTTCATAGTTGGCTGCGGCCAGACGCAGCACATTTCCCACATTGATGCATTCGACTCCGGAAAAGAGCTTATTCCAAAGCTTGCCTAGCAGAATCTCGAAGGTCCGCACCATACCGTAGGTCTGGTCGGCTGATAGCTCTCGCACGTAGAGGCGCGCCCGCGTTTCCAGGCTGCGCGTCACCTGTGCTTTGCCCTTAGCTTCCTTTTCAATCTCCTGCCGCACCGGACGGCCATGTGCGACGCGAGTGATGACCTGCTCACGCACATACAGCTTTTGGCCCAAAATCGTGTTCCTGAGTCTTCGGAAGTGAATGCGCAGGACGCGACGGATCTTGCGGGAAGCCAGATCAACATCGTTTTCCGTCATGAGAAAATCGTTCACTTCGAAGGGCTTGGCAAAATATAGGTTGTTGTTATGTCCCTGAGCAATAACGATAAAGAGTTTCTGCAGCCAACCCGCGTCTTCATCGTCATTAAAGATCAATTTGAAGATCGAAGGTTCTTCGTTGCCTGGATCCTTGCCCCAAAAAGGAGAAACTGGCACAACCTGGGCTTTTTGGCCTGTTTGCTCCTGCACCTGACGCACGATATGGATCAAAACCTGGCTCGGTCGCAGACGACGGATCCGCTTGATAGGGCCCGTCTTTTCGAGAAATAAACAGACTGCGCGTCTATGCCGATTGAAATCAAGCCCAAGGTCGGGCTCAGGCAAACCATGCTGCCGACAGCTCTTCAGCAGCACGAGGTAGTCGATGATCGAGCGCTTGGGCAACACATAAATCACCGGCCCATCGCTGAGATTCAAATGTTCCTTGAGCTTGTCGGGATGCGACTGGGTCTGCACCCACAGAAGAGCTGGGCGTAGAAGAAAGGACAAGATAAGGTGACCGAGGCGTATGAGCTCTTTCATGAAGTGGACAACTCCAGATTATCGATCAACCGCACGCTGCCTAAGTGTGCGGCGACTAGGAGAACCGCTGGCTCCTCAATCGTTTCGCCCAGTTCTCCCAAATCACGGGCACTGCGAATCTCGGCATATTCAAGCCGAAAACTCGGTTCTTTAGCTAAGTCTGCCGTAAAAGTTTGAAGGAGCCTCGCTGCACGATTTTCCCCACGCTCCAGGCGCTGCTTCAGCTCCTGCATGCGAGTAAAAAGATAGGGGGCTTTTCGTCGCTCTTCGGGAGTTAGTCGCAGATTGCGGCTGCTCATGGCCAAGCCGTCAGGGTCACGCAAGGTCGGACAACCCCGAACGTCGATCCCGAACATGAGATCATCCGCCATCTTGCGTATCAGCTGGTATTGCTGATAGTCCTTCTTCCCAAAGAGAGCCACGTGGGGCTGGACCAAGTGAAAAAGTTTGGCGACGACTGTCAGAACACCTTGAAAATGACCTGGTCGAAACCGCCCACAGAGGATATCGGAGCGTGCATCGTTCGTGACATAAGTCTGATAGCCGTCAGGGTACATGTCGGCGGCATTCGGTACAAAAAGGGCGTCGACCCCAAAGGGTTCGATCTGCGCAATATCCTTCTGAAGCATCCGAGGATAACTAGCAAAATCCTCTTTTGGCCCGAACTGCAAGGGATTGACGAATATGCTCATAATCACGCGATCGCAGCTCGCTTTGGCTTCTTTGACAAGCGAGAGATGCCCCTCGTGAAGAGCTCCCATAGTCGGGACAAAGGCAATTGTTTGACGCTCAATACGCCATTCTGAGCAGACTTTACGAACATCTTCCGGGGCGATGATGGTTCGGATCGGCACACGCTTCCTCGTTTAGCTAAGAGCCAGTCCTGGCGGACAACAAAGTCCTGCTAGTATTACACTTTCTAAAGAGGGAGAGCAAATGCTGCCAGACCGGGCCTGAGGGAGCTTTGGTGGGTGTTTTTGGGATTGATAGGTGAGGAGTCCCTTCGAATCGCCTTCCTGGCAATCCGGCTCTTCCTAAGCCCGCACTCGGTTCATCCGAACCTCTTCGGCTCCGTAGGGATCGTTATCCTCGATCCCGTCCTACCTTATCCCATGAAGACAAACTCTTCATACCTTACTATTCGGAAAGAGCTCGCCCAACTTTAACATCCATCGGCTGAAAGTCTTTGGGCTCACCCTCGGAGCATTGGTCCCTTGCAAAAAAACCGGCTTTTTCTCAAAGACGCGGAGCTCCAGGTTTCTTCGCAATTTCACCTTCGGCGGCAGCGAAGGTGAAGCGGCGTGGTTCGGCTTTCGGGTTAGCCCCACCGACTCGCTGACCTTTGAAATAGATTTCTAGGGCAGCCGCGTTCTCAACGTAGAGTTTGAACTGCTGCTGAAACGAATAACGATAGGTTTGGACCTGAAGCGTTTCCGCTACTTGCTTATCCTGGTCTTTGGTGAAAGTCACGGCAACAGGCGACTTGACCCGAAGTTCCACTTCCAGTTCACCGACCAGCGCCGGAGGAGTGGGAGCCGCGGTCTCTGCAGCAACAGGAGGGGGGACAGGCTGGGCAACGCTGGTCTCTGAGGGAGTGGGCGTGACAGGAGTGACTTCCGGTGCTGCTACTGGTTCTGTCTGCGAAATAACAACGGGTGACTCGCTCTCGGGTTCGTTTTGGGTCACTTGGAAAATGATAACGCCAAGCACCGCGACTGCTAACAGACCGAGGAGAGGCTTGACCCGAAGGTAATGATGGGGTGCCAGGGTCTTGAGACGATTTTTCCACTCGTTGGACTGAATGAGCAGAACACCTTTTTGCAGCTGCTGGTGCCGCTTTTCATCGCGACTAGCCTGCTGCGGATTCTTCACGGGACCTTTTTGGTAAAGAGCATCAAAAGCCGTCAGGTAAGCTAAAGAATCTTCGCCATAGGCCTTACACAGGTTCCGAATAAAACCGCGTCCAAAAATAGCCCCCGGCAAGCGATCGAGCTGCTCAGCCTCCAAAGCTTCGATAAAGGGAGCGGAAATCCGTGTAGCCATGGCCACTCGCTCGATCGTGTAGCCTGCCTCCTCACGGGCGCTGCGGATCATGGCGCCGAAGCTGGCAACTTCTTCCATGGCATCGACGGGCTTCACAAGTTCGTTGGTTTCCTGGTCGTGTTTCGTCATCTCTTGCTCCCTTGACCTCGCGGTCTGCAGAGTGGCCGGACCCCTGGGCCTTCCATCTGCTGGTTAACCGTATTAATCTGGAACTACCAACACACAATTCGATGACCCTTCTCGGGTCCTCATGCAATAGGGAGTCGTCCCGTGCTGACTAGCTGCCATCGTTTCTTAACTTTCTTAATCACTTTCTTTTTTATATTATGTATGCCAGCTTGTCAAACGCTCCGGGAACGCTCGGATGAGGAGCAGAGAGCCGAAGATCTCCTGAATACCCAAAAAAATGTCATCGTCAACTATATCAATCAGGGCATGCCGCAGATGGCCCTGAAAGAACTACGGGGCTTAACCCGCCAATACCCCCAGGACGCTGACTTCAAAAACCTCATGGGCCTTACCTACCTGGCGTTGCAAAATCCCAAAATGGCCGCGACACATTTCGAGGAGGCGTATCGGCTGCAGCCCCGCGCGCCCATCGCCCTGAATCTCAGCTCAGCCTACATTGAAACCAAGCAGTACGCACGCGCCATCAAGCTGCTGGAGACCTTGAGAACCTCGAACCACGGCCGCGACTACCAGTTCCCGGAACGCATCCACCACAACATAGCTCTTGCAGCCGAGCGCATGGGCAAGCTCAAATTGGCCGAAAAACAGTACCTCCACGCGATCGAGCAGAATCCTTATTACTACCTCTCTCTGATGCGACTTGGCCAGCTCTACGAGCGCGGCAAGCGCTTCAATCTGGCCCAGGCGCAGTATCTCAGGGCGCGCGAGGCTTGTCTCAAATGCTTCGATCCTATCCACGCCTTGGTGACAAGGCAGCTGAGCCAATCGCAAGCAAACCAGGCCGTGCAGATTTTGCAGGAATATCTGGCCAACAAAGAAGTCGAAACCGCGGATCGCGCGAAGGCTCGCCAGCTCCTCGCTTTGGCTACGCGGGCGGGAGCAACGCCTCCCGTATCAACTGCGCCAAGACCAGCGAAAACTCCCCCCGAAAGTCAAACACGCTGAGCGGTTTCCAAGAAAAAAAATTGGCAGAAGTAGGGCCGAGGCCTCACAATAATGACTGCAGCCACTGTTGCCACCACAGGCATGACCCCGCTGCCGTCCTGCACCAAAGGAGAGCCTCCATGCGCCATCTGCTCGTTCGAGCCGGAATCTGTCTGATGCTCAGTCCCTCCCTTTTCGCCGCGGAGGAAAAAGCCGAGACAGGCGACAATCGCTATCGGTCCCTCGAGACTTTGGCCCGTGGTCTTTACTACCTCGAGAATCTTTACGTCGACCCATCTAAGGTTAAAACTGAAGACCTGGTGTTCAATGCCTTAAAAGGCGTCGTAGCCAATCTTGACCCTCATACCATGGTCATGCCTCGGCGGGCCTTCGATCAACTGACCTCCGACACTCAAGGCAAATTCGGAGGTGTTGGCATCATCGTCTCCACGGAGCGAGGCAAGATGGTGGTCGTGTCCCCGATTGAAGACACACCGGCGCATCGCGCAGGAATCAAATCAGGCGACGAAATTATCGCCATCGACGATGTCCCTATCGAGCAAATCAAGGCTGGAGATGCTTCGGAGCTGATGCGAGGCAAGCCTGATACAAAAATCAAGCTCACCATCCGCCGCAAAGGTGAGGAAAAGCCTATCCCCTTTGTCTTGGTCCGAGAAGTGATCAAGATTAAATCGGTGCGTTCGGATGTGCTCGGCAACAACCTGATCTATGCTCGCATCTCCAGTTTCCAAGACAATACAGCCGACGAACTGAAGGATGTGATTGAGCGTTACCAAAAGGACATGCGCGGAATGATTCTCGATCTCCGTGACAACCCAGGTGGCCTCCTCGATCAAGCCGTCAAGGTTGTTGATCTCTTCATCGAGTCAGGCGTCATCGTCTCGACGGTCGGTCGAAGTCAAAAGGAAGTTGAGCGTGAGTTCGCCCACAAACGCGGCACCTATTCCGATATACCTCTCGTCGTTCTGATCAACGGGGGCAGTGCCAGCGCTTCAGAGATCGTGGCGGGAGCTTTGCAGGACCATGAACGTGCCTTGATCATGGGCACCACGTCCTTCGGCAAAGGTTCTGTTCAGACCTTAGTCTCTTTGCCGGATCATTCAGGCCTCAAAATCACTGTGGCCCGTTACTACACACCCAAGGATCGTTCGATCCAGGCCAAAGGCATCACGCCTGACATGCTGGTTCAAGCTCAGCAGGGCGAAGGGAAGCCGACCAATCCCGAACGCAAAGAAGCTGATCTTAAAGGCCACATCGAAAGTGGGGATCTTTCCGATCTCGCAAAAAGCTCCGGCATTCGCAATGAAATTGAGAAATGGCCCGATCCGCAGAAACAAGATTATCAGTTGGTATCCGCCTATGCCTTCCTGAGGAGCATGCGCTTTTTTGGAGGCAAGGCCCCAAAGACCAAGTCCTGAGTGGACGAACAGCTTATCACCGAATCCCGACCGTCCCATGTCCTCTAGCATGGGACGCCGTTTCCAGGGATAAGGGAGCCCTGCACTCTGCCTCTGGGAGCTGTGCAATCGGGATCAGGCCGAATAGCTATCGTAGTTTTTGAAGGTAATCACGTGCCGACCCATAAAATGAGTAGCAAGAAAACGGCGGTGGCGTGACATGCAGAAGCGCTGGTAGTTCCGATAGGCTTTTTCGTTATCGAAAACCTTAATGATCTTTTTACATTCGCCACAAACCATCATCGGATTATTTTTGGCATGCATCTGGATCGTTCGCTTGCAGCATTCCAGCAACTCCGGAGTCTCGTCAGGCACCTCATGCACCAGTGGAGCGGGACTTGGCATCACGCTCGGCTCGCAGGTGAAATCGGTGCTTTCAAAAATACTCATTGTCGCAACTCCCTTGAATTGGCGGCTTTCCCCGGGCTTCTCATTTTACGGCGTTTGACACTCTTTGGCAAGTCGCTGCATGACGTACTGTCTCAAAGCCGTATCACCCTCAGCTTCGAGCGCTTGAGGCCTCGTCCGCGACCATCCGAACATGTCACAGAATCGTTCGATGAACTGCGCCTCGACCGCGGCTCGCGTCGGTGACACACCCAACACCGTCTCCATAGAACAGACACCACGCCCCTGGATACCGCATGGAACAATACTTTCAAACAAGCACAGTGAGTTCTGAATATTCAACGCCAAACCATGAAGACTGACTCGCTCCCTGACACGAACTCCAACCGCACAAATCTTATTTGTGCCAATCCAAACGCCGGGCTGCTCGTCGTCACGAGAGGCTTCGATGCCGAAATCTCGCAAGGTCAGGATCACAGTCGTGAGAAGCTTCTCCACGTAAAGTTTGGGCGCCAAGCGTAAGCGTTGAAGCGGTAGGATAGGATAGATCACCAGCTGCCCCGGCATGTGGGCAGTGACCTCTCCACCGCGATCACTCCTCTCGAAGGCGACGCCGCGTTTTCGAAGCTCCTCTGGATCGCTCAACACGTACGCTAAATCTGCATTTTTCCCCAGAGTAAGCACGGAAGGATGTTCGAGCAGGAGCAGGACGCCCTCCCGTTGGCCGCTTACGACCTCCCGATGCAGCTCCATCTGAAGCTCGAAGGCTTCTCGGTAGGGCAGAGCCCCGAAAGAGAGAATATCGAGAGTCGATGACACGGTCGTGGACATGAACCTTTCTCACTCCTCTGATTGACGATGCTCACGCACCAAAAAGATCTGGATCACCGACGCCAACCCTGACGATCACCGGTTCACCCTCGCTAAAGTCAACAATAGTCGAGTCCAAACCAGGCAGCTCTTCTCCCAGGTCGAGGAGCAGATCGATCCCATGGCCGAACTCCTCGATGATCTGATACCCCATCCGCGGCACCGAGCCGTCGGCTAGATTGGGCACAGAGGTCGTCGCCAGGGGTTTACCCAAGCGTTGGACCAGGTCTCGGATCAAAGGGCTCTCTGGGATCCGAATGCCGACCACCGGCCGTTTATCTTTGATCTGCCTTGGCAGCGACCTATGCCTCTTCAAAATGACTGTATAAGGTCCTGGCCAACACTTTTTAAGCACGCGATACTGGTGGTTGTCAATATTACCAACCGTGGCAGCCATTGAGATGTCCGCACAAATCAGTGAAAAAGGTCGTTCCTTGGGGTGGGAAGGCTTGAGCCTATGGATGCGATCCAGGGCTTTGACGCTGCTCGCGTCACAACCAAATGCCCAATTCACGTCCATCGGGTAGGCGAGGACCCCATCCTGCTCGAGGATGCGACAAGCCTTCGCCATGTCGCGCTCCGAGGTGGGATTGATATAGGTGTAAAGATGTTCCGACATGACTTGCTCAGCTTTCGGTCAGGCGACTCTGCTCGTACTTACGCACCTCATCAATTGCCAATTTGACTGCATCTGGCGGTGTGATGGGGAGCAATCCATGCCCGACATTGAAGATATGCCCACGAGCCTTACCTCCGGCTTCGAGGATATCCCGCACAGATTGCCGCAAAAGTGCCTCGGGCGCCAGGAACATCTGGGGATCGAGATTTCCCTGTATGCTCACATCGAGCCCTAGGTTCTCAATCAGAGCCACGGCACGAGGCAAGCGTGTACGCCAATCAATCGCGAGTACATCACCACGGAAGCCGTTGAGTTCAAAGAGCAGCTCAAGACTCTGTCCCGGGTAGTAGATGAGGGGGCCGTCCCATCGAGCCTTGACCTGTTCCATCACTGTATTGACAGCAGGAAAGATGAAGTCGCGATAATCAATCGCCGTCAGCTGATTCGCCCACGTATCGAAGAGCATCAAACAGTCAGCCCCGGCTCGTACCTGCATCAGAAGGTACTCAATTGTGGTCTCCGTGAGGAGTTTGAGCAGCCCTCGAAAGGTCTCAGGTTCCGTATACCGCAGCCTTTTTACCTCGGTGAAGGTCTTGCTCCCTGAGCCTTCAATCATGTAGCTTGCAACCGTGAAAGGGGCGCCGGCAAAGCCGATCATCGTCTGATCAGGGCGCAGACCTTTCTTCGTATTGACGATGGCCTGTCCTACGAAACCAAGTTCTTTCTCTGCATCCGGCTTTTTGAGTCGAGCCAGATCTACTGCATTCCGCACAGGATTGCTCAACTGCGGACCATGCCCCTTATCGAAAGTTAGCTTCTGCCCCATAGCGTGACAAGGGATGAGGATATCCGAGAAGATGATGGCAGCATCCACATCGTAGCGACGAAGCGGCTGGAGAGTCACTTCCGCTGCCAACTCTGGATTTTCGCAGAGTTCAACAAATTCCAACTTTCGCCGGATTTCCATGTATTCGGGAAGGTATCGCCCCGCTTGCCGTAAAAACCAGATAGGAATCCGTGATTGAGGTCTCCCCAAAGCTGCTTCGACTAAAGTTTTCTTGCTCACCAATCCCTCTCCTCTTTGATATCGATCAAGCAACACCAAGCCCCTGTCCAGCCGGGGTGTGCGGCGGAATCTTCCCGGTGCGGATCTTCTGGCTGCGAACCTGGACAGAGCCCAGCTTATCATGACACAATAGCTATGCGGAGTACCATTTCCCAGATCCGTTTCCCAACTGCCATGGTTGTTCCGAATCCACGTTGCCTCCGCGGAATACGCGTCTCGCTGGTCAACTGGCAAGAGGATGCATCGAACCTTCGGCTGCATGGAGGCCTCTATGGCCGACCTGAAACCAATGTCCACAGGGGCGATCGACCTCAACCGCCTGGAACGTCTCGGCGCTGAGTTCGATTCCTGGAACGCACTCCTTGAATCGGAAGGGCGCGTATCGGGAGCTACGGCAGCTGATATTCAGCAGCGCAAGAAGCGACTCACCGCCCTTCAGATCCGCTACGATAGGCTCCGTCTTAGCGCCAGCGAGACGCCTTCCCTCGATCACTCTTTGGCGTCCGAACTACCTCAGCTTGGGCTTTGCACAGAAGACGAGCGCGAACTTTGCGAACAGTACCTCGATGCCCGGCTCAAAATCTTGTCTCATATGCGAGAAAATCTTGCCAAAGTCATGACCTGGGTCGATCAGGCGGCGAGTTTGCAGAAAGCCGGTTGGCGGGTCAAGTGGCGATTGAGCAGGATTCGTCGTTATGTGAATCAACTCGAACTGGAAAGACAGCGGCTCGAGCCCCATGTCATGCTACAAAACCACAATTGGAAAAAAATTGCCGACTGTCTGCTGTTTTATCGCGCACCCTACGCCGAGGCAAGCAACAGACGATTCGCTTTTGAGTCGATCATCAGGCTGAGCCATCGGATCGACCAGCTGCAAAAGCACGTTCAGCATCTGCAAGGTAAGACCAACCGCATGGAACAGTGGCTAAAGCAAGCGGCACGTCGCCTGCAGTCACTCAAACCAGGCGAGCCACCGCTAGCTGACGACATGCGACTCATCACACAAAAGATCGATCAGATTGGATTCGAGGACCTGCGGCGTTCTCGCTCGCGTCTTGAGGTGGCGCGACGTTACCTCGAAGCCTACCTGATCACTCCCGACGCCGAGGAGGAGACCCGATGATCGCCCTTGAGCAACTCGACCTCCAACTTGACAAAGCCGAGCAGGAATTGGCGGAGCTCGAACACCAGGGCACCGCAGCTCCCTCTAAGCTCTCACAAGAAGTCTTGGCCAAGGCGGTGCTGGTCCACGCCGAAGAGGAGGAACTCGAGCGCCTCATCGATCACGGGCGACTGGCAGAGGCGACCGAGATCTCAATCCCACCTTTGCCCCGGAGCATCATGTTTTGGGCCCGCGAGTACGGGGAGCGTATGGAGGATTATGCAACTCGTTATGGCGATTATCTCCAAAAGCTACTCTGGCTGAATCTTTTCCGGGGTCGGCTACTAGGCCAGAAACGACCCTTTCGCCTGAATATCAGCGAACGCGACGTACGAGCCATGCTGCAAAGCAAGCAAAAACTAGAGAAACGCGAAAAGACCTTACAGGACGATGTGCGCCGTTTGCAGCAGGTTGAACAGGAGCTCCGGCTCCGCTACGACAACCATCAACACCAGGCCTCGGCTAAAGAGGCTGCGCTCAGCTTTGCCGTCTCGCCACGCACGATGCTAGGGCAAGGGAACACCATGGAAGCGTTTGCCAGCCTCCTGCGCACGATGGCCGCTCACAGCACCCGAGATCCCAACCAGGTCAAAACGATCCAGCGTGTGACTGTTTCGATCGCCCGTCGTTCTCAAAATCTCATGGAGCGGTGTAGCGAGCTCCTACGAGAGGGCATCAAGGGCCAGAGGCGCCGAGCCCTGAAGGAGAACCTGGCCGAGATGCAAAGGCTAGAAACGGAAATCGAAATGACCTTGAGCCTTTTGACTCCGACTCGCCCGCCCCAGAGGCCGTCATTGATGGTGAAAAAACTTTCGAAAGAGGCTACAACAGCTCGGCACACATTGAATGACCCAAGCACCGGAGCAAGCTATGGACAACACCCGACCCCTGACCCAGCTCAGCAATGATGAAAAGATGTTTCAGTCCGAAGTGGACCGCATCGCCCAACAGCTCATCAAGCCTCGGGTCCACGAGATGGACGAATCCGAGATCATGGACCCGGGCCTCGTCAAAAAATTGTTTGAAACCGGCCTGATGGGAATCGAACTTCCGGAAGAACATGGCGGAGCAGGCAGCAGCTTCTTCATGGCAATCTTGGCCATCGAAGCCCTAGCCAAAGTCGATCCCTCGGTCTCCGTTCTAGTCGACGTGCAGAACACCCTCGTCAACAATATCTTCCTCCGTTGGGGTAGTGCCAAGCAAAAGGCTCATTATTTGCCCCTCTTGGCCAGCTCGAAAGTCGGCAGCTACTGTCTGACCGAAGCCAATTCCGGCTCCGACGCGTTTGCGATGAAGGCTCGTGCTTTCGACGAAGGTACACACTGGCGGCTCGAAGGCAAAAAAATCTTCATCACCAATGCCAAGGAAGCCGAAATCTTTGTGGTCTTTGCCAATGTGAATCCTGAGGCTGGTTACAAGGGTATCACCGCCTTCGTCGTGGACAAGGGCACACCTGGCTTCAGTCTCGGCAAGAAAGAGGTGAAGCTCGGCATCCGGGCATCTTCAACCTGTGAAGTCGTCATGGAAAACGTCCGTATTCCGAAGGACAATCTCGTTGGCGAGTACGGTAAGGGCTACAAAATTGCGATTGAGACGCTCAACGAAGGTCGAATCGGTATTGCCGCTCAGATGCTGGGCCTTGCCCAAGGTGCATGGGATGGTGCGTTCAAGTATGCGAGTGAGCGCGAGCAGTTCGGCAAGTCGCTGAATCAATTTCAGGCCGTGCAATTTCAACTCGCCGAAATGGCGACAGAAATCGAAGCGGCGCGCCTTCTCGTTTATAACGCAGCTCGTTTGAAAGATGCTGGCCTTCCCTTCGTAAAAGAAGCGGCCATGGCAAAATACTTCGTATCTGACATTGCGGAAAAAGTAGCTTCCAAAGCTCTGGAGGTATACGGCGGATACGGCTTCATTAAGGAGTTCCCGGCAGAAAAATTCTATCGGGATGCCAAGATCGGCAAGCTGTACGAAGGCACTTCCAACATGCAGCTGCAAACCATCTTCAAGTTGCTCGAGGGTTGATGAGCAGACCTTCGTTCTGAGTTTTCATCAGAACGGACATGCGATTCCCTCGTGCATTGCGCCGAGGGATAATCATGTTTTTTCGATATGTCCTCCTAGGAATGACCTGGATTTGTCCCGCACTTGCCGCTGTGAACCAGGCCAAGCCATTCGCAAAAGACCCCGTACCCCGCTCCGATCTCATGTCAAAACTGGGAGAGACTCTCTGTCGTTCGGCTGAAGCTCCAATACCTGCTAAACTCTGGAATCTCGGCATCTTTGATGCGCAAATGGAAGCGGCTTGGATCACAAGTTCGGAAACTTTGGAGCTCGATGATCTCAAAGTCGCTGCGGCCCGGGAGGCACGCAACAATCGACATTTGGGCTATGCTTTCGGACTTTGCTCCGAGCGTCGCGGCTGGATCCTGTCTACCGCGGCTCCAGTCCCACTGCTCACTGAAACAGACCATCTTTTGCAGGTGAACATCCCTGCCCTCCTCGGTCGCTGCAAGAGCTTCGACCTGGACCATGCGGCGGCAGCCATGGGAGTCCCTAAGTCCATCATACGCAAGCGCTCCGTGCAGACGCAGGGCGTTCAGATCAACACAGCCTTCCTCGAAGCTGGCACGCTGGCCGTGACCTGTCATCCACCGGATGCAAAGAAGGACGGCCCGGTGCTCTGGGCATTAGCCCCCGTGGGCTCCTGGGATCGTGAAGCCATTCCTTTCTTTCACCCGATCAAGCACCAAAGCCCTGAAGGTCTCCTGCAGTGGCTCCAGGAGATCCGTGCCAAGCACAGCATGGCGGCTCTCAATCTCGAACAACCGATTCTGCAACGCTTCGCGTCCCAGTTGATCGAAGAGACCAGCCTTCGACACCCCCGCCCTCTTCTCCAAAAGCAGCTGCGCACCCTGGGGGCTCAGCAGGCTCAGCTGCTCGGCGAAAATCGGGTGAAGGCATCGCGCCTTATCGACATGGCATGGCTGCTGTGGTTTTCGCCCCAGCATCGCCGCCTGCTTCTGAATCCGGATGCTAACGCCCTTGGCACCCAAATGAGCACATTGGAGCACGAAAAACTGCTTGTCTTGGTGCTCGCCAAAATTTAGCATCGCGCCCAGCATTACGAACTTGTGGCGGGGGATCGACCATGAGCCTGAGGGACCAGCTGCTCAAATCCGGGCTTGCCAACAAGCAGCAGGCGAAAAAAGCGGAAAAAGAATCGAAAAAGCGACAGCACCAGCAGTTGGCTGCTCAGAAAGACGAGCCAAGCGCTGCGCTGAAGGACGAGATTTCCCAGGAGATTGAGGAAAAGCAGCGGCAGCAGCGAGAACGTGATCGCGAGTTGAATCGCCAGCAGGAAGAGGAAAAACGTCAGCGCGAGGCACTTGCTCGGGCCATCGACATCATGATCCACCATGACCTCAAAGAGTATCGAGCTTCGGTGCCCTACTACTATCGATATCGTGAGACTCAGATCGGCTGCATCATGGTCAACGAGATGCAGCAATCCCTGCTCGCGCAGGGCCGCATGGGTCTCGTTTCTTTCGATCTGGACTATTGTGTTTATCTGGTCGATGCCGAGCAGTGTGAAAAAATTCGTGCTTGTGATCCGTCTTTCGTCGTCTGCCAGCATGAAGAAGAGGCGAGCTGACTCTCGACGCGGACCTTTCGAATGGGTCCGCGTGTGGTCTCATCAAGAATGCGCTTGCTCATAAGCTCGCAGACAGTTGTCAAGCAAGCTGACGATGGTCATCGGCCCCACTCCGCCTGGCACAGGAGTGATCCACCCTGCGGTCTTCACCGCTTCTTCGAACACCACGTCACCTACCAGTTTCTTACCGTCTCGATGAATACCCACATCGATGACGATGGCTCCCGGTTTGATCCAATCACCACGTACCAGTTGCTTGACACCCGCTGCAACCACCAAGATATCGGCTAGCCGACAGAGTTCCTCTGGTCGAACGGTTTTGGTGTTGATCGCTGTAACCGTTGCCCCGGCATTGCCCAGCAAGGTAGCGATCGGCGAGCCGACCAGCACGCTCCGACCGATGACGACAGCACGCTTTCCAACCAGCTCGACACCTGTGCGCCTGATAAGCTCCATGATGCCGAGTGGCGTGCATGACACATGACCGGGTCGACGCCAGACAAGCAAGCCCTGGCTAAAAGGAGTCAGACCATCCACGTCCTTACGCGGCGAAATCAAATCGATCGCTGCCTGGCTATTCAAATGCTTGGGCAAAGGTAGCTGCAGGAGTATGCCATCGACTGATTCGTCAGCATTAAGCTCTTTGAGATGCCCTTCAAGCTTTTCCTGTGAAATGTCTTCAGGAAGTGTCAGCGATCGACTCTCGATGCCGACCTCGGCACAGGCCTTTTTCTTGTGGCCGACGTAGACTTCACTGGCAGGGTCATGGCCCACCAGGATCACGGCCAAACAAGGCAGGCGCTGACCTTGACCTTTGATACGATCGATTTTGCTTTTGAGCTGTTGTTTGATGTCCTGAGCTACGGCTTTGCCGTCGATGATGTGAGCACTCATGTCCAGGCTACCTTCTTAGGAGGATGGGGATGACGCCGGGACTATAGTCAAACGAGCTTTCCGATACAAGTCGAAGGTAGCTCGACCTTAAGCTTTCCCAAATGACGTGATTACCGTCTGGACTGATTCGATGAGGTTGCGATCCCCTTCCGCATGGGGTCCATATGCATCGCCACAGAAGACCAGCGTCTCATCCTGCAGGTTCGCTAGCTCGAGTTTATCGAACCAGCGATGCTCCTGAGGGCTCGCAGTGTGCGCCCAACCGACTGGCAAAAGGGCAATGTGTTCGCCAGACGCCATCAGGTCGGGGCGAACCGTTTCCAGTTTTTTGCGAGCTCGCTTCAAACGTTTAACCGCCTTGACGACGGTGGGCGCCTGGACCGTGAGCTCGTAATGCAGGGTTGCCTGATAACAGATGCTTCGACCACTCAAGATGACTTGCGTCTCTTCGGCAGGGACAAGCAGAAGATCGGGTTGCTCTGGCGTTTCATTGGCCAATTCAGCGGACAAAATCACTAAACTGACGGGCTTAGTTTTACCGGTGATTGCGAGCAACTTGCTTGGCCACAGCTCCTTCGGCAGCCAAGCGATCGCTTCCCAGGGACTTTGAGCTACGACAAGACGCGGCGCAGTGAACGTGCCACGCGTGGTTGCAAGCGTCCACAGTCGATCTTGCTGCTTAGCCGCCATGATCTGCGCGCGGCACTCGAGACGGAGCCGATCGTGATTTCTGAGCTCGGCCAGAAGTGGCTCCCACACCTGGTCCCAACGAGCCGTCCATAGACCCTCCTGCATGGCTCGGGCCCCAGCTGACAGAGTTCGCAGGGAACCAGGCCCGAGTTCCGGAAGACCCCAAAGGTGTGCGAGATGCTCCAGCACCACCACCGCCGCACTCTTTTTGTCGCCTTTCCAAGCCTGAGAAAAGGACTGCTCCTCCCCGAGTACGCATCCGTCTCGTAGCAACTGGGCCACCTGAGGCCAGTCCTTGACTGCCGCTGCTCCACCTAAGGCTCGCGCCATCGGCGCGTCCATGAGCTCGCGGATCGCGACCTCTGAAACCTTCTGCCCAGCGAGCACCCCAATCGAGCGAAGAGGCCTAGCCCACGGAGCGGCCTCACCTCCCATCGCCTGAACGACATGATCGAAGAGCGCCGAACTTACAGCTTGTTGTCCACAGCTCCAACTGCCCTCGTCCCGCAGAGTGGGACGCAAACGGCCACCCCAACGAGCCTCTCGCTCCAGGAGGATAAAGGTCCAATCGGGATGCTGTGCACTCAGCTGCTGCAGCGTAAGAAGGCCAGCAAGACCGGCCCCAGCGATGATGACATCGGCTTCAACTTGCATCGTCTTTTCTTTCCTGTCGGTCGCGAGGTCCTTGACTCTGGTTCGGCTGTCTCTCGCTTGTCATCCTGGCAAACGCCCATTACAATCCGGGTTTTATCATTTAGGGGCTCAGAATGGAATCTCTTCTCGTCGCACGCCAACTGCGTAAAAGCTTTGGCAAGCTCACCGCAGTCGATGGCATCGACCTCGAGGTGCGAGCCGGCGAGTGCCTGGCACTCCTCGGACCCAACGGTGCAGGTAAAACCACGACCGTTGAGATGCTGGAAGGTTTGCAAACACCTGACTCCGGCACAATCACCCTATTCGGTCAGGATCTGAAGCGAGAGCGATCGGCGATCATGCAGCGTGTCGGCGTGATGCTGCAAGATACCCAGCTCTACAAGAAACTGACGGTCCGCGAGACGCTGGCTCTCTTTGCCAGTTTCTTCCGCCATAGTCTCGCAGTGGACGTCGCCCTTGCCCAAGTCGGATTGCAAGACAAAGCCGACAGTCGATTGGAGGAACTATCGGGGGGCCAAAAGCAGAGAGCGTATCTCGCTTGTAGCCTCATCAACGAACCGCAGCTGCTCTTCCTCGATGAGCCAACTACAGGTCTCGATCCCCAGGCTCGGCGTCTGATCTGGGATCTCCTGCGCCAACACAAGGGTCGCGAGCGCGGCATTCTCCTCACCACCCACTACATGGACGAAGCCGAACAGCTAGCCGATCGTGTCGCTATCGTCGATCACGGCAAAATCATCGCCGAAGGGACCCCACAGGAATTGATCCATCGTGTTTGTGGCGAACAGGTTTTGCGCTTTCGTTTTCGCCACCCTGATCCAGCTGCTGCCCGTCTGCAGCTCCTACCTCAGCTTCCCTGGATGGAGGACGTTATTCTTTCAGGCGAATATTTTGAACTCGTATCCAGCCAAGCTCTCGAGCGCCTTGCAGCCTTGAATCAAGCGGCAGCGGGGGTCGGACTTGTCCTCGATCAACTGGACGTGCATCGCGCGACCTTAGAAGATGTTTTCATCAAGCTCACCGGAAGGAGTATCCGCGATGTTTAGTCGCAGCCTCGTCGAACAGATCAAGTGCCGCTGGCGGGAGTTTCGTCGTGAACCATCGGCATTTTTCTGGGTAGTTTTCATGCCTATCATCTGGATGCTGGCGCTTGGCTTCGCCTTCTCCAAGCCACGACCAGAAAGCTACGGAATTGGTTTTCTTCCTCCTTTCCAGAAGTCTCCACTGGCTACCGAGATCCAAAACACGTTGCGGTCCCATCCCCAGATCAAGATGAAAGAAGGAGATAGCGAGGCACTGACGATCAAAATGAAACGTGGAGAAATCTCGCTGATCGTGCAAATGCAAGCGGCTGACACCATGCGTTACCAGCTCGACGTTCACAACCCCGAGGCGGTCCGGGCGCGAGCCTTTGTCGATGGCCTAGTTCAGGAGCTCGCAGGCCGCACGGACCCGATCAAGAAAGAAGAGCGGGCGATGACTGTCGAAGGAGGGCGGTATGTCGACTTTCTTATTCCTGGTCTCTTGGGTCTGAGCATCATGACATCAAGTCTTTTCGGTGTCGGCATGACGATTGTCTCCAATCGTAAGGAGAACCTCCTCAAGCGCTATCTTGCGACCCCAATGCGACCCTACGAGTATATCGTTTCGCATATCTTTGGTCGCTTCATGGTCTTGGCTGCGGAGTTTGCTGCGGTCATGATCACCGGCTTTTTGATCTTTCGTTTTCATGTCTATGGTCATTTCTGGAGCTATCTGCTGTTCTCCATCTTGGGAGCTGCCTCGTTCACCTCGATCGGCCTCTTATGCGCCGCTCGGACTCGCAGTATTCCGATGATCTCTGGCGTGACCAATCTGATCTCCTTGCCCATGATGATGCTATCGGGAGTCTTTTTCTCGAAAAACAACCTACCTGAATGGCTGGTACAGGTGACAAATGTTCTACCGCTGACAGCCTTGAATGATGGTTTGAGGAAGATCGCTCTCGAAGGTCTTCCTCTCGCAGCCCTCGGCTTTGAAGTAGCCGTACTCAGCGCCTATCTTGTGATCGCTTCTGTGGTGACACAGCGGATTTTCAAGTGGTACTAGGACTGGGCTAGGCCTGGCTTAGATCAGGCGCGTTCGCTCGGAGTGAGTCGCGCCTTGAGCCATTGCTTTTTATTGCCTTCCGCACGCAGCCGGAGATAGTCCCAACCTGCCTCTGTCAAAGCATCTTTAACCACACGAGCTACGCTATAGGTCACAAGAGTCACCGAGGGACGACTGGCTCTCTTTAGCTTGGCGAACCAATGGGGCGTCCAGAGCTCGGGGTTTTTCTTGGGTGAGAAGGCATCCTGCCAGATGAAGTCGATTATCCCGGCGGGAAGGAAAGAGTCACGAGCGTCGCCGACCTGGATCTCCCAAGACAGTGTCCGCCCTGTTCGAGGATGCACGTCTTGCAGTCGAAAACGATCGGAGGATTCGACAACGAGACCTTGGGACCATTCCTTCCATGCCTCGCTCCAGCCTCGTTTCCAGGGGCACTGGGGGTCCCTCAAGGCCTCGACAAGTTGTCGGGTATGTTCGAGGCTGATCAGGCGCAAATCCTGGACCCCGCCGGAATGCCACCAACTTTCTATCGTCATAAGGGCGTTGTAGCCGAGACCCAGCCCGACATCCAAAACGGAGCAAGCCTGCTGTCCATGCGCCAGATATGCAAGAAAACCACTTGCCTGCATGTAGAGCTGTGAGGCTTCAAAGCGCGCTCCCTGACTCGCATGAAAATCCTCATCGTAGTCAGGATGTCGAAGGGTAAGACTGCCATCCTCGGTTTCTATGACCTGGCTAAACAGACTAGACATGACAGGTGTCTCCATGGCTCTCAGGCATCCGAGCTTCCTTCTTAGACGAGTCCAAAGCAATGGGCGAGCGCTTTCGTATCTATAGGATTGACGAACCGAAGCAAAACCTGATACACCTTTGCTTCCTGCTTTTGGTTCGTGACTCGTGCAAGAATCAATGGCAATATCGGGGAGTAGCGCAGTTGGTAGCGCATCTGTTTTGGGAGCAGAGGGTCGCTGGTTCGAATCCAGTCTCCCCGATTCACTTCAGCTCATGTCGCAGCGAATATTTGATTCTTTCGACAGAGCCTCTTCTCGCATCGGAAACCTTCGGTTCTCTTACAAGATCACTTCTCGTTAATTTCATTCCAGCTCAATCATGAACGCATGACGTCTCAATACGCTTCCAGACTCTTGGCCATATTTATCCTGACGACAGGGACCTTACTTTATTCCAGGTGGTTTCGGAAGAAGCTCATGGTTGGACCGCTACGACTTGATCCGGAGGAACGGAAAGCGGACCGATTTGATCGACCCGCAATGTCTCAGCTTAGAGCGCTTTTTCGATCATCCGCTGCAGATTTTGTGGAGGTTGAGCGCCAATGACAGAGTCGGTGACTTTGCCATCTTTGAACATCACAAGGTAGGGAATGGAACGCACGCCATAGCGGGCTGATATTTCCGGGTTATCGTCGACGTTGACCTTTGCTACGGTGACGCGACCTTGATACTGCTCCGCTAGCTTTTCCAGGCTCGGACCGATCGACAGACAGGGTCCACACCAAGGGGCCCAAAAGTCAACCAATACAGGTGTTTGTGACTTTAAGACAAGGTTGTCGAAATCACCATCTCCGACGGCCTTTGTAAATGTTCCCATATTCTCTTACCTTCACGTAGTAATTCAAGGTCAACAGAGAGCGAACGTCTCGCTTCCCCCTACAATAAGACCCGCAGAGCGTCTGTCAAGCTGGGGTCCTAGAATCTTCATTCTGTAGTCATATCAGGATCTTAGGCTATATCAATCAACCAGCTTGGGATCGAGCGCATCCCGAAGAGCATCACCCACAACATTGAGGGCGTAGAGGATAATGAACATCGCACTGCTAACCCCCAGAAGAGGCCACCAAATGCCGTTCACCAACTCCCCAGTAGCATCGGCAACCATGGTTCCCCAACTGGCACCGTTCTGAATACCAACGCCCAGGTAGGTCAGGATCACTTCGGACTTGATAGCACTTAACATCGCCAGCGAGGCACTGATAATGGCGAGGTGAAAAACGTTAGGCAGGATATGCCGGAACATGATGCGCATATCGCCAGCACCGAGGAGACGCACAGCGAGCACATACTCGAGATTCTTGTGTTTCATCACCTCCCCCCGGATCAGACGACAGAGCCCGACCCATCCTACGGCTCCCATGGCGACACAAATCGAGAGCAGCCCCTTGCCGAGAGCATAGGAGATACCGATCAAGAGAAGCAGGTTCGGGATCGACGACAGAACGGTGTAAATCCACATCACGCCGGCATCGACCTTGCCCCCGTAGTAACCTGCAATCGAACCAAAAAAGAGACCGATAGGGATGCTGATGAGCATCACGAGAAAACCAATCGTCATCGCCGTCTTCGTCCCGACCAAAATCTTAAACAGGATCGAACGACCGAAGATATCGGTTCCAAGTAACTTTGCGAACTCCAGACTCGGCGGTTCGTAGGAACCACCCACCCGCGCTTGGAAATCGGGCAATAGTCCCAGATAGCCCACGATGGCGATCAGGATGTAAAGAGACACCACACCAAAGCACGCTAGGATAAATTTTCTCCGCAGTAGACGCTTTATCGCGCGCTTACCAAGGCTTTCGCCTTCCTGTTGCTGAACGCCCGCTTGATTTGCGATCTGCATCGTCTCGACTTTCTCCACGATTGTCCTCGCCTCAGTCTAACTGAACCCTTGGATCCACATAAGCGTAAAGGATATCAGTGATTAGGTTAAATACAGTGAAGCTGATCGCAATCAGCACAGTCAGCCCTTTGATAATCGGAAAATCACCGTTATTGATAGCCGTGATCAGAATGTCACCGGTACCTGGTATGGAAAAGAAGCGCTCCATCAGGAAGGCCCCGAGAATCAAGGTCGGGATGTTGATCACCGTATAGGTCAGGATTGGAATCATCGCGTTCTTCATGATGTGTTTGAACATGACTCGCCCTGGGGAGCAACCCTTCGCAAAAGCCGTCCTCACATAGTCAGCTTTGGTCTCATCGAGGAAGACAGTGCGAAAAAGACGGATATCAGGGCCAGCACTCACGACGGCAATAATGATCCAAGGCAGAACCAGGTAGGGAATCGCTCCCCAACCAAACTCGTACCCATTGATCGGGAACCAGCCGAATTTGAAGGCAAAAACGTACTGGAAAAACATGATGTACACGAGATAGGAGATGCTCATCGCCGCCACAAACAAGAACGTGCTGTAGCGGTCAAACCATGACCCTCGATAAAAGGCGATGAGAACAGCAATGGCGAGGTTCACAATCAAACCGAGCACAAAGGGTGGCACCGTCAGAGAAAGTGAGACCAGCGCGCCACGCGCAAACATCTCCGAGAGACGATCACCCGTGGTGAAGCTCTCGCCGAAGTCAAGCGTGACGATCTGCTTCAGAAAGTCGAGGTACTGCATATAAAGCGGCTGATCGAGACCCCACTTAGCCCGCAGATTGGCGATCGCATCAGGCGTCGCGTGATTACCAAGCGCCAGACGCACCGGATCCTCACCAACCGTGGTGAAAAGCAGGAATATCAGAAGCGATACCCCTAGCATAATGGGAATCATCTGCAGAATACGTCGGACCAGAAAAGCCACCATGGAAGTCCTCTCACTTTCCTGCGATATCGAAATACTTGTAGGGATACTCGTCCATCATGTGCCGCTTGAAGTTCTGCACGTCCTTTTGCAAAAGACCAGCGAGGATCTGGTTATAAAGCAAGACATAGGGGACCTCCTCCTTGATGATGGCGTCCATCTCGGTGATCAACTTGAAGCGATCGGGACCGTTCGGCATGTCTTTCATCTTGAGATAGAGCTCGTCGTAGCGAGCATTCTCGAAATTACCATCGTTGGGTAGCGGAGCTTTGTTCGGACCGTAGAGCAAGGCATAGAAGTTTTCGGGATCTGGATAGTCAGCGTTCCAGCCAGCATCAGCCATCTGGTAATTGCCCTTCTCGGTCTTCTGGAGAAAATTGGAGAAAGTTTGGAAGTTGCCTTTCACCTTGATACCAACCTTTGCCAAATCGTTTCGAATGTATTCAAACAATTGACGTGTGTTCTTGTCCGTGTTTCGGTACTCGATCGTCAACTCGGGCAAGCCTTTGCCTTCAGGGAACCCTGCCTCAGCCAGTTTTTTCTTAGCAAGTTCAACGTCGGTCTTGTACCAAGTCGAGCCAGAATCTCTCTCAGCACCAGCGATTTCAATAGGCACGACGGACTGCGATGCGTAGCCTCGCCCGTTCAGCATCAGATTGATATAACCTTCGTAATCGATCGCCGCTGCAATAGCCTGACGCAGGGCTTTATTTTTGCCGACTACAGGATCTTGAAAGCTAAACTTCAGGTAGGTCGACGATAGGCTGGGAGCGTAGTAGAGATTGAACTGATTTTCGAAGGCGGGCTTCAGCTTGAACTGCTTATTGTCCAAACGATCGATCATCGCTTGGAAGTCATCACGGTTCACTGCAACCCAATGAATCTGCCCCGATTTAAACTTGAGCATCGCGGGCTGTGGCTCTTCGATAAGCGGTAAATGGACTTCATCAACCAAGGGCAATTTCTTGTTTGCTGCCGCGAGCAGTCCTGCTGCTTGATCAGCTGCTTCGCCTGCAGTTGGGTAGGTCTCCCAGTAATGAGGATTCTTCACCAGAATGGTTGTCCCGCGACGCGCGTAGGTCTTCATAGCGAAAGGACCTGTTCCGACTGGGTTCTTGTCGAAATCATCCCCATATTTCTGCACAGCTTCTTTGGGAACGATCGACATCACGGAAGCCGCTAGCGGATAAAGGTTCAGTGGACTGTCATTCACAAATTGAATTGTAAAGGTGTAGGTGTCGACTTTTTTCAAACCCGCCACTTCAATCTTGTCGTAATCAAAAGCCTTAGCAAGTTTCTTCGACTGCTCACGGAAGTCATCTAGACCGACGATACGACCTTGGGCGAGGGAATAACTGCGGTCATTGATATTCGCATCTGCAAAGCGCTTGATTGAATAGATGACATCATCAGCATTCAGCTCACGACCTTTGCCATTGGGAAAGCAGGCATTATCATGGAACAAAACGCCCTTGCGCAGAGTGAAGGTGTAAGTACTGCCTTCCTTTTTCTCAGGCATCTTCTCGAGCAGCGCTGGCTCCATTTCATAAGGGCGCTTGAGATAGTGATACTGAAGCAAAGTATCGTAAAGGCTTCGGACGAGCAAAGCGGAAGCCGCATCGAACTGCTTATGCGGATCCGTGCTTTTCTCTTCGGATGTCCGATAGTGATAGAAGATCTTCGAACCACCTTTGGATGCGCTTTCGCTGGTGGCGCTATCAGCCGGCTTCTTCTTCGTACACGCAGTGAACAGGGTCATGCTACCCATTAGGCAGCCGAGAGCGAACAGTCTGAGACCTTGGTACTTCATCAGTGGAGCGCCTCCTTTTTCAATTCCTCAGCAAAATGACAAGCAACTCTGTGGGTAGGGTTATGCGCCAGGGGACGCAAGAGGGGAAGTTCAGCCTTGCAGCGATCCTGTGCCGAGCGACAACGGGTATGGAACGGACAACCAGCGGGTGGACGACTTGGACTGGGCACGTCTCCCTCGAGGATGTCACTAGCTCCCACTCGACGCGGATCCGGCTTGGGTGCTGAGCCTAGCAAAGCCCTCGTGTAGGGGTGATGAGGTTCGGCGTAGATATCTTTCGAATCTGCCAGCTCCATCACTCGACCGAGATACATGACGGCCACACGGTCGGATATATACCGCACGACATTGAGATCATGGGAGATAAAGAGATAGGTGAGCTTCAGCTTCTTCTGCAGATCGATCAGTAGATTGATAATCTGAGCTTGGATCGATACATCCAGAGCTGAAACAGCCTCGTCACAGACGATAAGACTTGGATTGAGAGCTAGAGCCCGAGCAATCCCAATCCTTTGCCGCTGACCACCGCTAAACTCATGCGGAAATTTATTGATGTCTGAGACCCGAAGCCCGACCAACTTCACGAGATCCTGCGCCTTCTCTCGACGTTCTTCAGGCGTACCGATGCCATGAAGGACAAAGGGTTCTTCCAGGATATCCGCAATGGTCATACGGGGATTGAGCGAAGCATATGGATCCTGAAACACCATCTGAATCTGACGTCGAAAATCCTTGAGATCATCTTTCTCGAGCCCTGCGATGTCCTTACCGCGAAAGAGCACGTGTCCCGAAGTCGGCTGATAGAGCCGCACGATCGTGCGGCCAAGCGTGGATTTACCACAACCCGATTCGCCAACGACCCCAAAGGTTTCGCCTTCTTTGAGCGTGAAGGAGACATCATTCACCGCGAAGACATGGCCAACCTTCTTTTTCAGAAGACCGCCGCGGATCGGAAAGTGCATGTTGAGATTTTTGACTTCCAGCAGTGTGCTCATGCCGTCTCACACCTTTCCAGCAAAATGACAGGCGACCTGATGCCCGCCTGCTATAGTTTCGAGAGTCGGCTGCTGCTCGTGGCAGATGGCCTTAGCCATCGGGCAGCGAGTATTGAAGCGACAGCCTTTGGGCAAGTTTCGCAGGCTAGGAACAGTGCCATCGATCGTATAGAGCTTCTCAGCCTTGGTGACCGTTGCCGAGGGGATAGAAGCAAGCAGACCTTTGGTGTAGGGGTGTTGCGGATTCTCGAAGATGTCCACGACCTGCCCGTATTCAACTGCTCTACCTGCGTACATGACCACAACATGATCGGCCATCTCTGCAACAACGCCAAGATCGTGTGTGATAAAGAGGATGGCGGTGTTCTTTTCCCGCTGCAACTCCTTCATCAGCCGCAGAATCTGCGCCTGTATGGTCACATCCAGAGCTGTCGTCGGCTCGTCGGCTATGAGCAAACTCGGCTCGCAGGCCAGAGCCATCGCGATCATGACTCGCTGCCGCATCCCCCCCGATAGCTGAAACGGATACTCGTCAAGGCGTTTTCCAGGATCGGGGATATGGACCAGCTTGAGCATTCTCAAGGCTTCAGCGCGAGCCTGAGAGCGGGACATGTTGCGGTGAATGCGAAACACTTCGCCGATCTGTTCGCCGACCGTATAAACGGGATTCAGAGCCGTCATCGGCTCCTGGAAAATCATGGCAATGCGATCGCCCCGGATGGTGCGCATCTTATCTTTGGAGAGTTTCGCCAAGTCCTGGCCTTCAAAGTAGATCTGGCCTTCTTCGATAAAGCCGTTGGCATCCTGAACCAGACCCATGATGGACATCGCTGTCACCGATTTACCGCAGCCGGATTCTCCGACTACAGCCAAAGTCTTGCCTTTTTCAACAGCAAAACTGACTCCATCAAGAGCCCGAACCATCCCGGTTTCCGTGTTGAAAGCCGTACGCAGATTGCGCACCTGGAGCAAAGCGTTCGATTCCAGCATGAACCTTTTCCTGTTATCGTGGGTTCATTTAAACAAGTGACCTCCCTTCTAATCTATTTCACGGGGACTTGCAATTGGGATGCACGGCCAGTCAGAGCGAGGAATTGGCAGAATTTGGTGCGAAGGCGCTCACTTGCCGAAGCGCCTGGGAAAGTCTGGAAGCGGCCGGATGGCTTCACCCCCCGAACCGAGATTGTTCGCGCACCCAACGACCGATGAACTGATCGAGCCAACGATGATCACCGGCGGCTGTTGGTTCGCGACTAATAAAGCCAAGATGACCGCCAGAGCGCTCAAGCGAGAGCAGAGCACGTGTGCTGTAAGCGGCTTGAACGACTGACTGAGGCGGGACAATGGGATCATCTGCGGCCTCGAGAACAAGGGTCGGGATCCGGATATTCGCCACCACATGTTTGGGAGAACAGGACTCGTAATAGTGCTCCGCATCCCGAAAGCCACCTCGTGGCGCTGTGACGATCTCGTCAATAAGTCGCAGATTAGCTGCCCTGAGTTCCGTCTCCGCGAACGCCGAATCGATGATCCGACGGCCAAGGAGTTGGCGGATTAGGGTGCGTGAGTAGAACGTATCGAAGTGCTTGTTGCGCAAGGCTCCTATGGCTGCAGAACTCTGGTGCAAATCAATCGGCGCACATACTGACATAGCTGCTTGCACCTGGGGTAACTCCTCGCGTCGCGTGAGGTGAGTCCCGAGCAAATTCAGCAGCATCGTCCCCGACAGGGAAAAACCAATAGGCAGGAGAGGAGCGTCGGACCAGCGCTGTGCCACCTCGCGGAGACCGGCTAAGACGTCGAGAGTCGACCCTGAATGATAGATTCCACGAGCACCTTCGCCGAAGCGCCCGCAACCCCGATGATTGTGACGCACAACACGAAAACCTTGCGCAGTTAATTTGGCTGCAATTCGCAGTTTGTAGGCCGACTCCGAGCAACCTCCCAAGCCATGCATCAGATAGACGATCGGCGTCCGGTCGGAGACTTCATGAGGGTAGTTGACGTCGAGTGACAGCCGATCGCCGTCACCTAAAGTCACGAAGAGAGTCTCCTGAGGGGCCAGACGAGGGGCTGCTGCGAAGCAGTATGCCACCAGCGTCTGGAGTTGGCCGCCAGGAATCAGAGGATGAGGTTCAAAGGCCGTTGTCATCGATTAACTCATGATGATGATTGAACTATGTCCCACTTTCGGCGTCATCGCCAGTCGAAGGGGCACTCTGCCGCACTTTTTCGCTTTGTTTTCCGGGCAGCAATGGTTAGGTTTTACACGAGTTTTGTGGACTTGGTCGATCCCGTCCGTCGCCTTTCGAAGAGGAGCATTCTGTGTCTCTGACTCTCTTACTCAACCTGTATCTCGGTCTTCGCATCCTGCAACACCTAGTAGAATCAGGCCTATCGTGGCTTAACTATCGCTATGTCCTGCAAGAAGAGAGGCGTGCCGAGGCCGTTCGCGTGCTCGGTATCGCGGCCGACGATATGCAAAAGACTCTGGCTTATACGCGTGACAAGTTTCGCTTCGGCCAATTGTCTGGCTTGCTCCAGCTCGTCCTGACCTTACTCTTTTTAGCCTTCGGGGGTCTCGGCTGGGTGGAGAATGCAGCGACGGCACTGACCGGCAGCTCCTCCGAACATCCGATTCTCACAGGTCTAGCTTTTTTCGCTCTCCTCGGGCTCCTCAGTTCAGCCTTGAGTCTACCTTTCTCTCTTTATTACACCTTCGTGCTAGAAGAGAAGCACGGTTTCAATCGACAGACCTTGAGTGGCTTCTGCCTCGATCTTGTCAAAGGTGCTGCCCTCGCAAGCCTCCTTGGGGGAGCTTTGCTGAGTCTTCTGCTTTTCGTCATGGGTAGCATGGGGTCGTCTTGGTGGTGGATCGCCTGGATTCTCCTGTTTGGCTTCAACCTGCTGACGGCTTGGCTCTATCCGACTGTGCTAGCCCCGCTTTTCAACAAGTTTAGCCCGCTCGAAGAAGGCGAACTCAAACGTTCCATATACGAGCTTGCAGGCAAGGTTCAGTTTCAAGCGGACGGGATCTCGATCATGGATGCATCCCGTCGTTCCGAACACGGCAACGCTTACTTCACAGGGGTCTTTGGCAAAAAACGTATTGTCCTCTTCGATACTCTCGTGAAGTCAATGCAGAGTCATGAAATCGTGGCTGTCCTGGCTCATGAGCTGGGACACTTCAAGCTGCATCATGTGCGCTGGGCTCTGATCCGTGGCTTCTTTACAACGGGTGCTCTGCTCCTGATCCTCAGTCTCTGTTTACCTCTCGTTGCGTTCTACCAGGCTTTCGGACTTGCGGATGTCTCGCATTACGGGGCCCTCGTGGTGTTTTCGCTTTGGTTTGGTCCTGTAGGCTTTCTTCTGCAACCGATGGGCAGTCTTATCTCGCGTCGCAATGAGTTTGCGGCAGATGCCTTTGCTTTGCGACATGTTGAGAATCGTCGTGCGCTGGGTGACGCGCTGCTCAAGCTACGCGAGAAAAGTCATGTCATGCCGATTAGCCATCCTTGGTATTCGGCTATTTATCATTCCCACCCACCCCTGCTTGAACGTTTAAAAGCGATGGGTTACATTGGGTGACAGTCGCAGCTGAATAAGGTGACAGTATGAAAAAGCTCACACCTCGACAACAAAAAGCCTTCGAGTTTATTCGAACCCACACCGATCGCTTGGGTTACGCGCCTACTCTGCGTGAACTCTGCGAGTATATGGGTTATAAGGCTGTCGGTTCAGCCCAGGATGTGATCGCATCCTTGCGTAAGAAAGGTTACCTCACCATCCCAGGCAGACAAGTCGCCCGCTCCCTCGCTCTTTCCGATCAGGGCAAAAGATATTACGGCGTGCGCGTGGTCGATTCGCGACATGCGGACGACTCGTTTCTCATTCCCCGGCTCGGCTCCGTCCCAGCGGGGGTCCCTTCAGAGGCGATCGAAGACCCTTCAGGTGCCTTGCGCGTATCCTCGAGTCTTCTGCCACGATGGGTACGGGGATCGGACAAACTGTTTGCCCTTCAGGCTGTCGGCCTCAGCATGGTACAAGCGGGTATTCTCGATGGCGATTGGTTGATCGTCCACAAGCAGAACGAGGCACCACCCGGTACGATCGTCGTGGCCCAGGTTGAGGGTAGCGCGACCGTCAAACGTTTGGTCTACGACAAGCTTCAGGGCTGGTTTCTGAAGCCTGAGAACCCGGACTTCGAGGAAATCTATGCGGAACGGGTTCCCTTTGAAATACTAGGTCGCGTCGTAGCCCTACAACGGAGTTTCGCCGACAATCCTTTCTCCTGAGGTACAAGGTCTCGCGACGAGATCTTGGCCGCCTCCTTGAATGTTCGATCCTGCCAGTCATGCGTTGCTAAAAATGCCCATGAGGCCTCTTGACCTTAAAACCCACATCTCACCCCGCATGTCACTGGACCTTCTCGTGCTTATTCACGAGACTCTATCAGGATGCTTAGACGGATGTTTCAGGACGGACGTGAAGCAGCAACAGGGAGCGGTCGTCCTCAAGGCGAAAGCCCTGCCCCACTTCGTCGAGTAGGGTCGCAAGGTCTCGGAAAGTCGGAAGTTCTGAGAGCTGATCGACTCTCTGGATCAGTCGTTTGAAAGCACGAGCCCCTTCCATGTAACCATCCGTGAATGTGAAGAGCATAGCAGCCTCACTGAGTTCTAGAGCCTGGTGTGCAAAGCTTGCTTCCATGGACATTCCCAGGGCCGTTGAACGCAGAGGAATATGCCGCGAGTGTGGACCATTCTTGAGAAACCAGCCAGGCGAACCTGCATTGAAGAGCTCGATAGACCCACCCTCTTTCAGCACGACCGCCGTGCAGGAACAGGTGATCTGCTGCTGGAAGAGCTCGATGATACGCTGGTTCAATCGCAGCAGGGTCTCATGCATGCTCATATTGAGCCGCTCGCACTCACCGAGGACTCCGATCAATATGGCTACTGGGATCGCTGCTGAAGGCCCCTTGCCCACCACGTCCCCAAGGAGGATGCGCCGCTCTCTATGGCCCTGGCCCCAGAGATACAACCAGTCTCCACTCATCTCCTGAGCTGGTATGTAGCTCATGGCGAATCGAAAGCGACCAAAGGTTTGCTCATCCTGTGATGGCAAGAGGATCTCCTGGACCGCACGCCCGAGGTTGAGCCGCTCTGCCAGCTGGACTTTGGTCTTTTCTTCTTCCAGGCGACGAGCCCGCTCGATGAGATACTGGTTCTGCAATTCGATCGCCCGCCACTCACTTCCCAGACGATTGTAGATGTATTGGATCAGGCCATTTCCAAGCAATCCTGTCAAGGGCAGCACCCAGGGGAGAACGATGCTGTGGTAGCTAAAGAGATAATTCGTTAAGACAAAGACACCCCCTCCAACCAGGATGATGACCCCCCAAAACTGTATGGGACCGGTATGTCGTGCAATCAAAGTCCCCAGCACACTCAAACTGAGAATGAAGTACGGAAGATAATCGATCTGTCGTAGCCAGCGATTTTCCAAGATGGAATCCACGAGCGTGGACACGAGGAGGCCACCTGGCAGATCACCAAAAGGCGCACCTTCCAGAAAATCCGTAGAACCTGTGAAGAAGTTGAAGAGAATCACCACCACATCACCTTCTTGGATCCATGTCTCTGCTTGACCGGCACGTGCCCGACTGATGGCAAACCGCAAGCTCTTCATGTTCTCGTAGAACATGTCCACGGGTCGATGATTGACGCTGACAGCGCCTTCGCCATTCAGTGGAACATCGATCCCGTTGATGGTGAGGTGGTCCTCGATCTCTATGGTGTCGGCAGCATAAAGAGCGATATGCGGCAGCAAGAATGCATCCTGATAGGAGATCAGAGGATACACACTGCCGACACGGTCAAACCGCAAGTGCCCCACACCTGCAAAACTTCCTTCAAAGGCCTCGTCGTAAGCATAGATGTATCCGGCCCCCGCATGAAGGTGTCGGTGCACAAATTCCTGAGCACGAGCCGGATCACCCTTAACCCAATGGCGAACGCCATACCGATCGGGATGCAGCTGCAAAGGGACCCTGTAGCTAATGGCCTGACCATTGACCCAGGCGCCTGAGTAGATGGGTGCGTCTTTGATGGCCCGCAAGCGCTCCAGAAACTCCGTCCCCCTGTCTTCCTGAGGGGCGTTGGTAAACAGACGGTCGAGCAGAATAGCCTTGGGTTTTTGCCGGGCGATGTTTTCGAGGAGCAGGGTCAGATCCTCAGTTGTCAATTCAGGTTGGCGCAGAAAGCTCATCGTGCCGTCATCCAAAGCAAAGACCTTCAGTCGCGGGGAGAGGGGAGGGGTCTTTTGCAGGACATGCCGTACCCGAAACAGGACAGGATCTGAAATATACGACTGGATCGAATCGTGGAGCATACTGGACGCGATCAGGAGCAGGATCAAAATCCAGAAGACCCACACCAGCATGAAAAGTCGGCGTGAATCCCTCCGGAGTTTAGTGCTGCCTGCCTCTTGGTCCGCCTGAACGGCCATCTTGCTTCCTCCCCAGCAGTGGAGTTTCGGCTTTACCAGTCATGTCTTGATCTTGGAGCAGACGTGTCATGGGCCCCTTGCCGCAAAAAACCCCACAAACAGAACCGCTTTTCGACTCTTGCCGCGGTCGACAAACCTTGGCCTTGGCCACTTCGATTCCTGCAGGAGCGACACAGATAAGGACGAAGGTTGACGAAGGCTACATTCCTATATACCATATAAATGTATGGCTATGGAGAAAGACGTCATGGAACGAGGCAAGGAGATCAAAGGAGTCCTGACGGCACAGGCCCAAAGGCCGAGTCGTTCTCTTTTGCCCAGTGGTCGGACCCTGCTTGACGAGTTTCTCGACGGCGGTCTCCGCTGGGGTGAGTTGAGTGAGTGGGGTTTACCCTGGGGGCAGGGTCTGCGGGATATTATTCTGTGGTTTTTGGCGCGTTCCCAGAAGGAGGCCGAGCTTCCCTGCTGGACTCTCTGGGTTTATTCACAGAGTGAGATGCGAGTGAATCCTTTGGCTTGGTACGCTCGTGGTCTCAATCTGGATTGGCTTCGTTTTGTAAACGCTGAGCACCCCGTGAAGGATCTCAAACCTCTCTTTCTCTCTGAGGTCTTTCGCATTCTGGTCATCGATGATGACGGTCGGCTTTCAGCCGACGACTGTGCGTTTCTCGCTCGCCAGGCCAGGCGCCATCAGCAGGCGATTTTTTTACTGCGTCCCTATCACCTCTCCGAACGGCGAGGCAACGTCTGGGCCCGGACACGGATCAACTGCTGGCACGACTTTGGCCAGCAGCGTGTTTTTGCCAAGATCATCAAGGGTCATCGACCACGACAGATCACCTGGCCTTTTGAAAAACTCTAAGAGCCTCTCCGTACACCCCTAATGGTGTCCCCGATGGGTTTCTGCACAAACGAAGGATTGATAAGATGCGCTCCGTTCTTTCTTTTCCAAGCGATGACCGCCGTCCCCTCTCCGAGGAAGTGTCGGTCTATCTTACTGTCATCAGCACCGATTTAGAGCTGGAGAATCTGCACATTCTCACGCCGCATGTGATGCTCTGGGACGAGGGCATCTGGCTTCTGAATCTCACGGCTTGTCTTTCTTATTGGCAACTTGAAGCGCAGGCCAAATGTGAGACCCTCAGCCAGACCCTGCAGCGCATCCTTGATCACATGAGCTCGGCCCATAGCTATCATGCAGCCCTGGCTTCGCACCCATGGCAAGCCTTACTTTTAGCCCTGCAGCTCGAAGATAAAGGCTTCCGTGGACTGATCACTCGTGAAGGGCGTATCGGCCGTAATCTCGCGGCTTCGCTCTCTTGGGACATCTGGTGGCGCTGTTGCGAGCGTTATGTGATATATGATGCCACCGCCAACGCTATGACCACCTTTCAGCAGCAGAAAAGAGCCATGCAACAGGCTATGGAGCGACTGACCTGCCAGAGCCCTGCTCAGCTCAAGAGCATGCCGGTTGCTCAGATTCAGCGCCGCTTCGGTGGACTCATCGCCTCGCTTTGGGACATGACCTTCCCTTCTGTGGATGACAGAACACTCGGTCGTACAGCAGGGACACACTTCCCCTGGCAGCCCCAAGTCGCACGTAAGCCCCTGAGTTGCAAGCGACACTTGGATTTTCCAAGCCAGGACTGGCACATTATCGAAGCCTTTTTACGTGAGGATCTCAACCGTCTCTGTGTCTTAGATTCTTTTAAGAAAGGAGAGCGTATTCTGGATTTGGAGTGGCGGATTGTCCTCTACAACCTCCAAGAAGTCCTGATATCCACACTTTTTCGCCATCCACATTCTCTGCACCACGAATCCCCCCATCAGAGGACAGCTCTACTCCAGATTTCCTATGCTTTCCAACGCACCCTGCGTGCGTTACCTACTGTAGACACCGCAGCTCCCTGGATCGTCTCCTGGGAGCTGCGCGTGACGCACACTCTACCTGCAAGCCCGCGCAGCTTAGCCCTCTTCGGCGATGAAAGCGCCGAATGGGAGCAGCTGATCACTCTCGAAAATCAGCTCGATCGCAAGCTTGAAGCCTATCGCATCTGTGAGGACTGGCTGCCGGAGGACTCCTTCGCGCCGCTCGAGTCCAAAGTGGACATCGAAGATCTGTCGACTCTCGAACATCTAGGCCGACACCGGCCCCTGTTTCTTTGTCGACAGCCATATGCCCTGCCCCAGGGTAGCACGAGTCATCTATGGAAGTTTCGTGAGCGCATCATGGATAAGTGGTGGCAGCAAGGACGCAACAACACTGTTCGTGATTACTACCAGGTGCTCCGTGAGGACAATATGCTGTGGATATACCGTGATGCACAGGGTCAATGTCATGTGCATGGTATCTACGGCTAAATCCCATTTTTTTTTGTTTTTTTATTCTGAGCTGCCACGGATGACAGCTTGAGAGCAGAGACGGGCCGATATCCCTAACCAAATGGCTTGATCCAGACCGCCTGAGGCCGGATACTACCGAAGTCAACACCCAGGTGAACGCGGGTCCCTGCAGATACCGACTGGGAGCTTGCAAGACGGCCCTCAGATTCTCGGGGCTGAGGCTAGAGGCGGCATGAGGGTGAGGCTGTAGGCTCGACCTGCAGAAGCTTGCTCTTTCGAAGGAGTCGAGAGACCACACTACTAACGGTTTGTATGACAATACCAGGAGTTTGGTACGAGTGGCTTTGCCACAGTAATTTCAGTTTCGGAATCGGTGGTTCTCACCCCGAGGAGTATGTGACACGCGCAGCAGCACTTGGCTATGGCGGCTTGGGGCTCTGCGACTATGATGGTGTCTACGGCATCGTCCGTGCTTACCGCAGGCAGCAGGAACTTCAGCATACAATCAAACTCTTCTACGGTGCCGAGTTGCACTTAGGACCTGATCACCACCGTCCTCTGGTCTACCGGGACAGCATCGTCCTCTATGCTCGGAATCGTCGGGGCTATCAGGAGCTTTGCTCCCTTCTGAGCTCTGCACATGAGCATAGCAAACGCGAGGCTTGTCTCCCACTGGATCGCCTCCTTGCCGCGAATCCCCGGGATCTCATCTGTCTGCAACCGATGCGTGGCCTGATTCGCCATGGGACCCCGGTTGCGATTGAAGAACGGTACCGTCTCCTCAAGGAACATTTCGGCGATCAATTCCACCTTGTTCTCAGTCGACATCTCAGCCCCGTCGAAGACCGCTGGATCAATCCGACCTTAGCCTGGAGTCGCTCTCTGGATATCCCCTGTATCTTCAGCCAGGATGCTTATTTTCATCAGCCTGACAGTAAGGACCTTTGCGATATCCTCCAGGCCATCCGTCTGAACAAACCCCTCGATGCCATCATCCCTCATCTCTTCGTCAATGGAGAGCGTTGCCTACAAGAACCCGCGCTGCTCGCCACACGGTATCGAGCCTTTGTCGATTATGAACGTATACTACAAAAGAGCCAAGCTCTAGCCGAACAGATTGAGTTCTCTCTTAGCGAACTTCGCTATCAATATCCTCAGGAGTTTTTGCCCCCCGGTTATAGCTCACAGACCTTCCTCGAGGAAATCGTCTGGCACATGGCCTACCGCTGCTATGAGGGCCTCATTCCTTCGAATATTCGCTCGCTTCTCGAGCGTGAACTTCTGCTTGTCGCCGATCTTGATTTTGCTGACTACTTTCTCACGGTGTGGGACATCGTCCGTTGGGCTCGTGAGCAAGAGATTCTCTGCCAAGGCCGAGGCTCGGCAGCAAACTCGGCTATCTGCTTTGTCCTCGGCATCACTTCGGTGAATCCTGCTAACTTCGATGTCCTCTTCGAACGTTTTATCAGTCGCGAACGAGGTGATCCACCGGACATCGATGTGGACTTTGAGCACGAACGCCGTGAGGAGGTGATTCAATATATCTACGCTCGTTATGGACGACCACGTGCGGCTATGGTAGCCAATGTCATCAGCTTCCGTAACCGCAGTGCGATCCGTATGGTTGGCAAAGCCCTCGGCATCGCTCCCCATATCATTCAGGAGGCTACCCGTCTGCAGGAACTCCGTCTCGATAAGCACACAGACGCGATCGAGCTGCCCGAGGAGGATAGCATTCCCTGGGCTCTGTGGGATCAGCTCGCGAGTCGTATCAAAGGTTTTCCTCGGCACATGGGTATCCACTCCGGCGGTTTTGTGATCAATCAGGATCCGCTCGACAGTATCTGTCCTCAGGAACCTGCAACCATGCCAGGACGCAGCGTCCTACAGTGGAGCAAAGACGATATCGAACACCTCACTATCTTCAAGATAGACGTTCTCGCTCTCGGCATGCTCACAGTCCTCCGCAAAACCATGCACCTGGTCGAGCAACATCAGGACCGCAGACTGGAACTCGCGACTATCCCTGAGAATGACGCGGCGACTTATGAGATGATTCAGCGTGCTGCCACCGTCGGCACCTTCCAGGTCGAATCACGGGCTCAGATGTCCATGCTGCCCCGCATGCGTCCCCGCTGCTTTTACGATCTCGTTGTGCAGATCGGTATCATCCGACCGGGCCCCATCCAAGGTGGGCTTGTGCACCCCTTCCTGCGTCGTCGCCAGGGTAAAGAAGCGATTGTTTACCCAGATCCCCGACTCGAACCTGTGCTGCGCCGCACGCTAGGTGTGCCTATCTTCCAGGAGCAGGTCATGCGTATCGCCATGACGGTCGGAAGCTTCACGCCGGGAGAAGCGGATCAACTGCGGAAGCATATCGGCGCCTGGTCGCTCAACAAAGATCTTGGCCCCCTCGTCGGACGCCTCGAGGCCGGCATGCGACGCAATGGGGTTGAAGAGCGCTTTATCCGGCAGATTCTCGATCATCTGAAGGGCTTTGCTAACTATGGATTCCCTGAATCCCATGCCGTGTCTTTTGCCCGCTTGGCCTATGCATCCTGCTATCTCAAACGGCACCATCAGGAAGCTTTCTACACCTCACTGCTCAATTCACAGCCGGTAGGCTTTTATTCGATCCATGCATTGGTCCACAGCGCTCGTCGAGAAGGCAGTCATATTCTACCCATTGATGTGCGCATCTCGGGATGGGATTCCAGTCTGGAGCCATGGGGCAATGAGCGATGGGCGATCCGTCTCGGTCTGAATCTCGTGCGTGGATTACGGAGGGAAGGTGTGGATCAGCTGCTCGCAGTGCGGAAGCGTCTCGGGGGGTGGACGGATGGTCCGCACTTTCTGAAGACGACTCAACTGCAGCGCGGTGATCTCACCGCTCTAGCGGCGGCCGACGCGCTGCATGGCTTTGGTTACGACCGGCGAAGTAGCCTCTGGATCGCTGCTGCACATCCCCATGCGCCTTTGCTCGAAATGGATGAGACGCCTTTCGATTTCGGTCGCGAGGATGCTCTCCAACGCGTCGAGCGAGATTTCGATAGCTTTGCGACCACGCTCGGGGAGCATCCAACTCGTATCATCCGCGAGACAAACTGGCCTTTTGCTTTACCCAAAGCGATGCTGAGCCTAGCCAAGCAGCTGGCTCACTTACCGGATCGGCGGCATGTCAATGTCTTTGGTCTGGTTCTCGTGCGCCAGGCGCCGATGACGGCGAAGGGCATGATGTTCTTTACGCTCGAAGACGAGACAGGTTTTATCAATCTCGCCTTTACGCCCCAACAGGTGGAACGCTTCAGTCCTTTTATACAGCAGCAGGGTCTACTCTGCGTCAGCGGTCGTCTGCAACGGCAGGCGGAAGGCCACTCGATCCTAGTCGATCGTGTGCATACTCCCCAACCCATGACTCCCGAAGTCCTACCTCTACGCCGCACTCGAAGCGAAGAGCCACAAAGCCCTGCGACTCTCCAGCTCGAACAGCTGCATAAGGCACGAAATTTTCATTAGATGAAAGCAGGATCAGAGACGACCTTTTTGGATGAGGATGCGCTGTTCTTCCATAATCTTCGCAAGTGGGATGCGAGAGGCAGCTTCAAATTGCAAAGCAGCTTCCCTCTCCATGATCCGAATCACCACACCCTTCACATTGTAAGTACCTCTCCTCGCGGGAAAAACTAGCTGCCCCTCGAGAACATCCTGTTCGAAGAAGCCGACATGACCCTTTTTGAGCGCGATTCGAAGACCTGTCTCCGACACGTCCAAAACATTGAACTTACCCGCCGCACAAGAGAAAATCGGGCAATCAGGAGGACGATAGAGAATCCGAAAGAACTCGCGCTGATTTGCACCCATGCTCGCCCTTACTCCCCTGGTTTCTTACGCTTGATGCGAGGTGAAACCCGTGGCTTGCTGTCTGGTTGAAAGGGTATCTTAATCACCAACTGATCCACCTGATCCATACGCAAGGCTGGTTGAAATACCAGATAATAATAACCTCTTTCGCCCATCAGTGCTCGAAAAATCCCCGACTCACATGTGGCGGGAAAATCAAAATCATCGATTAAAGTCGGCTCGACTTCGCCTGCTTGCCAACGAATAAAGACCCGCTTTCCCTTCGGCTCCATCGATCGAGACGAGAAGACCGCGCGCGGATACCCTGGTCCTGCTAGCAGGCCGAGGCGTGACTTATTCATATGGAAACGCCCGATGTAGACCCGACGTCCGGTGAGTAGAGACTTGCAGACGTTCATCGACGCGCTCGGAATCTCAATCTGAAGCTTGGTGACCAGCTTCAGATTGAGATCCATATGAGGTTCGAGCTTGACGGGTACTTTCGCTGGCAAACCCTCGTCTAGTTTGACCCACTGGCCCGCAAGAATGTAGCGATCAACCTGCACCGGGCCTGTTTTCAAAGTGAAACGGCACTCACCAAGGTAGATCGTCAGATGGGAGGACTGAGCGGCCTGAGCCTGCATCGGAACAGCATCGAAGAGATCGATACTTTTGCCGACAGCAAAGGGTAGTGGGAAGGAGGGTTCGAACCCGACCGCGGCATCAGAACGTTGCAGATCGTTAAAGTAAGACTTATCGTCGACGCCAGGATCGGTGTACTCGGGATCCAGACTAAAGTCGTCCACCTCGCCTGCGCCCTCACGCGACGCCTTGCCAATGCTACACGCTGGTAGCAAGGCCGTGAGACTCAGCCCGAAAAGAACGGTACGGAGCATGCGGTTCCCCAAATAGACCCTGACACTTCTAGACTTATCATCGGTCCTAAGGCTCAAAAAATTACAGGTCCCCGGGAGGACACACATCCGTGTCTCTTGCGACACAGGTCAAAAATCAAAAACAAATCAATATTTCAGGATACTTATAAAATCTCAGGTAAGGCACAGGAACTGCAAAGTCCACCTCGGGACCGCACCCCCACTTGATGAGGCAAACCATGAAACGCAACATTCTACTCCTCCTATCGATGCTAAGCACAAGCTCCGTGTGGGCAAGAAACAACCCGATGCCGCGACTCGCTACCTCCGAAGCCTTCATTCCTCTGACCATCGGTGAAGGCGGTGAAGAACTTCGCGTGAACGAACGGAGCTACCACCCCTATCCCGGCTACAATCAAGACGCTCATCGCTACTACAATCGCCAGCTGCGCGATCGGATTCGAACTCTCGAAATAGCCGTTCGCCAACTGCAGGAGGAAGTGATCCGCCTCAGACTCCAAAGGGACAACGATCCCAATCTTCGCAAGAATAGTTATACCTGCTTTATCCCAACCCCCTTCGATGGCTCCTTCTATGGCAAAGGTGAGACCAAGCTTGAAGCTAAAGCAAAAGCCTTAAATGAATGTGAGAAGAAAAATAGAAGTTTTTGCCAGGAATCGAAAGTCGTCTGTGAAAAAGCGGATTGATACCTGTGAGGAGACATCGCGCTCGCTGCGGCAGTTGATCCCAGACTACGCAGCGGACTGGAAAGATCCCAAGATTTTGAGGATCAAAAACTCTTACTGCTCACCCAACAAACCATAAACGCGCGTATACTCCCCTAAGAGAAGGCCTGACGCCACAGCGACATTCAAACTCTCAACCTGACCAGACCCAGGAATCACAAGCGTTTCGTCGAGTAATTTCTCCATCTCTTGGCTCATCCCATGAACTTCTGACCCCAATATGAACGCGGTGCGTTCGGGCAACTGATGGGTATAGAGTGAGGCCTCCGCATGGCTGGAGGTGCCGAGAATGCGATAGGAGGACCGCTTCAAAGCCCCGATGAGACGGGGGAGATTCTGGCAACGGACCAGCTTAACAAACTCGGCTCCCCCTTCACTCATACGTGCCCCTGCTGCCGTGAGATTCGGCAGGTCAGAACCTCCGACGAGGAAAGGCCAGGAGAAGTTCGCCATCACCCGCATGATCGTGCCGATGTTATGGGGATTTTGGACACCATCCAGCACGAGGAGAGGCGCTGCCCGCAGCTTTAGGGCCGCCAACAATTCTTCTTCACTCCAGGGCTCGGGGACTAAAGCCAGTATTGCGACACCCTCATGATGGACCGATCCTGTGATCCGTTCGAGTTCAGCTTCCGTGACAAGATGATAAGCCTTTTTTCGTTGTGCACACCACTTGAGCAGTGGGCCCAAAGCTCTGGATGTCTGGTCTGTGCAATAGACACGAATGATAGCATCCCGCCTGACCCGACTCAGGGCTTCACACATATGAACCCCATAGTACAGAAGCTCACGCTGGTCTGCATGGTCTGAACTGCGGGTGCGATGGCTTGTTGGTGCTTTGGAGGCCTGCGGCTTAGGCCCCCCACGCGAAGACTTCGGGCGAATCGGTGATTTCATGGGATGCTATCCTTGCACTCCCACTCCATAAGCTGGGAATACGACGAAGAAAGAGAGGCCCCAAAGAGCCTCTGGTGTTGGGGACTCACTCGCTGTCTTTGTCGAGGAGATTGTGATAGACAGTCACGACGTCATCGTCTTCCGAAAGCATATCAATGAGGTTTTCGAGCTTCACCAAGGTCGCCTCGTCGGTGACTTCCTTTTTGGACACCGGAATGCGAATGAGCGAAGCTTCATCGGGAGTGACACCGATTTCCTGCAACTTGACCTGAATGGAGCCGAATTCCGACATCGGTCCAGAGACCTCGTAGTGATCTTCGATCACCTCGACTTCTTCCGCACCCGCATCGATCATGGCCAGGGTGAAATCATCTTCGGATGTCACTGCTGATTTGGGGATGACAAAGAGCGCGATACGGCTGAACACGAATTCCAGCGAACCCGATGTGCCCAGCGAGCCCTCATATTTTTTGAAATAGCTGCGGACGTTACCGACCGTTCGTGTGGGGTTATCGGTCGAAGTCTCTACAAAAATGGCCACCCCACCCGGTCCGTAGCCCTCATAGGAGACGTCTTCAAATCCCACGCCATCAGTGCCCTGTCCTTTTTTTATGGCCTTTTCGATGTTGTCCTTGGGCACGTTCAACTTCTTGGCCCGTTCAAGCGCAACCTTCAGCAAGAAATTACTCGCCGGATCGCCACTGCCACTCTTTGACGCTTTAAAAATGTCCTTCAATGCCCGGGTAAAGATCTGCCCCCGAGCCTTATCAGCGGCACCTTTGCGCACCGCGATTTTTGCTGATTTCCGTCCCATAACGACTCTACCTAATGAACTTAGTCTCTTTTTTTACAAGACCGACAGCCTACCACTCGCGCTTGCAATTCTCCAGCCTGATCCACTCGTCAGGTTAGATCGCGTCCGTAAGACACAGCCCATAGGCGTCGTGGTCCACAAAGCAGCGGCTGTCCACGGAGGGTGCGTCCACTTTTTTGGACATTTCTCGGGACGTTTAGGTATGCTCAAGCCAAGCAATTTTTAAGCAGAAGGAGTGGATCTCAATCGTCAGCCCATCCTCGTCTGCCGACGCTGCTCGATCCTGCTTTTCTGGTAATCATGATCTCCACGCTATCGCTGATTTTCTGACACTACGTGAACAAAGCCCACGCATGATCTTTTGCTCTGCTGTCTAAATAGTCAAAAGTCCTGGATCACAGATGTGGCAAAGGATTTGCAAACCTATCCTGCTCAACATCAATGTGCGCTAAGGGGTCAATCATGGTTTACCTCCACGAGGACATCGGAATTCAAGCCTTTCGCGACGGACCGGCTTCGCTTGACGTGGATGGCTGGCAAGTCGATTACATGAGTTTCTGTCGACCCGAAAATACGCATAAAACTCCTTTGATTATCCTGGGGGGAGCCTTCCAGGTCTTCCACTCCTTTATCAATGATGTCAAAGCTTATCTCCCTCATCTTCCTGTCATCCTCGTCGCGTTGCCTGGTCAAGCAAGCAATCGTGATCCCAAACATGCAGAGGCGCTTGAACTTGAGGACATGAGTCGCATCCTCTATGGCTTTATGCAGCGACTCAAACACCCAAAGGTCCGATTAATCGGATTTTCCTATGGTTCTCTCATCGCCTACGACTTTGCCGCACGCTATGAGGAGTGTCTGCATCAACTCGTACTCTCGGGCTGCAGTCTTGAAATGCGGCATACCCTCAGGGAGCTCATGAGAATAGGAGCTAAGTCTTTTACACTCGAGAACCAGGCACAGGTCTCCGAGGCCATCAGCCAAAGCTTGTTCAATATCGAAGCGCGAGATCAAACCGGTCTCTCTCTCTTACTGGTGGAACGCCTAACACAATCCATACGCAAATTGCGGGAACGCGACATCCGCGATTATCAAGCTAATACTTATCGACTCCTGCGTAGCCAACTGCCTTTGCGTTTACTCAAGGTCTCGACTCTCGTGCTGACGGCGCAGTATGATCATTTCGTTATGCCTCACGAAAGCTTAGCTGTGACGAAGCATTTTACAAACCATCGCTTCGCCCTCATTGAACAGGGAGACCATTTGGTCCCCCTCCTTTCACCCCAACTGGTTTACCGCACCATACTCGCCTTTCTCAACGAGCAATCGCTTGAGGCTCCTGGGGTTCGCGTGGATCAGCAAGCAAAAGCGATCGCGGCGGAACGTCGCCGTTCTCCTCGCCATGAAAGCCCCAGACTTCCCGTGATGATCCACAACGAAGAAGGCTCCTCCTGGAGCGGGCAGTTACACAATATCAGCATCCATGGGGCCGGTGTTAGCATCGTCACTCAAAAGGAGGCTAATTTGGAGGGACTCTGGTATCTCTCTATTGATGGACAGGACGTGAGAATACCGGGCTTTTTGAGCCTCCGTGGAGGACGGGCGAGTTTTGTATTCTATCGAGAGTCTTTTTCCGTCAGTGAAAAGATTCGTGATATCGTAAGTCACATCAATCCATCCCTTGTACACTCTGCATGAAGAACGGTCCCGCTCCGTGCTTCCTCGCCCGAGCGGGGATTCTCTTTTTCTGCAGAACATGCTCGCGCTGAGATCACGAGCATGATCTCTTGAAAACGCTAACACGTTCGGCGGGTCTTCATGCGCTGCTGCAGCGCAGTACCTACGAGACCCGATCTGATATCAAATGGAGATTGCGGAAGTGACTCTGCCGCCAGACAGCCTTGCCTGATAGAGTGAAAAAGGGACTCTAGGCAAGACTCTCGAATCTTTGGAGGAGGATGGTCGGGGCGACTGGATTCGAACCAGCGACCGCACGCCCCCCAGACGTGTTCAAACATCTGCCCTTCAATGGTTCTGGTGTCTTAGCGCTGACAAGGTGCCCTCTACACACACAAAAACCTTCAACTGGTAGAGTGGGTAGAGATGGCTTTTTGGCAAAGACGTTCAGGCAAAGTACGTGTTCTTTACTGGGATAGCGACTCAAAGAAACAGCGGGTCTTATCCCGCAATCAGACCGAACACCTCGACGACAAGTCTGACCAAGACGTATCCCGTTGGGTGGTCGAATGGTCCAGGCAGAATGAACGCCCTTCACACAGGGTACCTGTCGTGGAGACTAATGCTAGGGACGTCCAGACCCTGGTCGATACCTTTACTGCCTACCTTGCACGCCATGAGAACCTCCACATTCTCACGATAGACGAACACCGCCGCAATCTATTCAACTACGCGCTCCCCTACTTCACGAGAGAGAAAGGGCTCTCGGCGGTTCAGGACTTCCCTAAGCACTCGCTTGCCCTAGTTGATTGGCTGAGCCGTCGCGGGGCATCGCCTAAGAAAGTGAAGTCGGTCAACCAAACTCTAAACAAGTTCTGGCGTTGGCTATCGGAGGAAGGCGAGGTATCGGACAGGCTGATTCTAAGGCGACTGCCTCTACCGTCTGACCAGACCCCACTCCGCTATACCCTCACTCCAGGGCAGGTGCTTGCCTGGGACCCTGGTCGCGACGACATTCGCCTGTTGGGCTTGATTGCATACTTTTTTAGCCTGCGACCACAGGAGGCTGTCGCCCTGCAGCGTTCAGACTTTGCGGCGGGCGATGTTGCAAGTCGATTCGAGTCAAGCCTAGTTATGGCAAAGTGTGGGCTGTTTGACCGCTTAGTGGTGCGGGTAGAGCGGCAGGTTTCCAAGAAGGTCAAGGGCACCCTACCTCCAAAGGTTTGCTCCAAAGGGGTCGTGACCTGTTTCAGTCGCGAGGCCGCCTTAGAGATTGTCGAGCGGCTTAACCGAGCACCCCTAGATGGGCGGCTGTTCCCTTACATCATCGACACCTATCAGCACCAGTGGTCGAAACGGGGAGTCCCCGAAACCACGCTAAAGGATATGCGACGAGCATCCTTGTACTGGCTGGGACACTATACTGATATCACCCTGCCCGCACTTAAGAACCATGCGCGGCACCATAGCATCGAAACAACCGCGCTTTATACTCGCCGACCAGTCGAGGACTTTGCTGGAAGCGCCGGCCCAATTAGCCTCTAACTGCCCCCGATGTTGGGGAGGTATTAACAATGGAGAAGTATCATGCAAAACGAAGACACCAAACAACCCACCAACCTCACAAAGAAGCCAGGCCGCCCTGTAGGCTATGTCCCACCTAAACCCAAGGGCGAGTGGGCTGTCTCAGTCGAGGGCGATTACGTGGTCATCAAGGTCCCGAAAAAGGACCTCGGAAGGAAGCTTCTGGCAGAACTGATTTAAGACCTAGAACCGGCTCAAGGACGAGCCAAAAAACCTTCTAAACCTTAGACGCCAACAATCCCAGGCAAGCAGCCAGCACTCCATATCGACCTTTCGACGCATCCAAATTTGTCGCACACATACCTCCTTGAAAGGGGAGGCTACCTTACCAGCCCAAAACCTAGAAGTGACTTCTTGTGGTCTAAAGATGTCCGACATCCTCAAATATCGTTCTCAAACCGCCCAAAGCCCTTTACTGGCATAGCCTTGGTGTTGTAGAACCGGGGCACTCTTAACCAAGGGAGGTCAATAAATTGAAGAAAAAACAAGTCGGATATACGCTGGCTATCATTGGTTCCATGCTGTTGGTTACTATTGGTTCCGTCATCCCGCACGACTCAAGCCTCTTTCCTGAATTCCTACAACACCCAGCAAACATGGTGATGCTCATAAAAGTGTTCAGCTTGCTCTCTGCGATGCTGTTATTTAGTCAAGCAACACTTAGTAAGCGTATCTCCGAGCTAGAAGAGAGGGTAAAAAGTGATAAATAACCTTATTGCTTATATTCTCAGCGCCTCGATACTTGTGCTGCCTGGATTGTCGTATGCTTCTATAGGTGGGTTCAAACCTGGGACAATCACCAGGCCAGGAACAATTGGGGGTGGAACACCTTCGATACCTATGCCTTCGGCTAAACTTATCAAGTTCACCGCCGAGCTGGCGACTTATCCTTCGACCCCCGGACCTGAAGGAGCGATACAAGAATTTTGTTGGACCTCGCGAGAGGTTATAGGTTTTCGACGATGCGGCTTGATTGCTGCCAAGCTGGAAAACAGCTCCCCTATCGCCGTCGTATTGTTTCCTTCATTCAATGGCGCTGGGCAGGAGTTTGATGCGAGCCTAACCGCTTACACTCCAGCCGTACGCTTTGAAACCGTCAGCCCTAATGACTACAATTCACTTGTGTTTAGATATTCCCAAGGTCAGATTACGGCGAACGTCGAAGACTTACTAGAAGATGTGGACGATGCGAATGAAGCTGTAAGGAATGCCTCCTATGACGTTGGCGTTACTGTGGGCGGATGCTTCTTCCAAACCACAGCCTGCGGATTCCATGCCTACGCGGGCGCGCAAACAGGCGGTATCGCGTGGCTTGGGATATCATACACCTGCGGTGCAGCGCTGTTCGCCTGTGTCCAGATTAGCGAGAAGCAGCGGATTTACGAACGCGCAAAAGCTAAGTTGGCAGCAAAACAGGCTAAGCTCAAGGCGGCCCAGCAAGCAGCCAGAGGGACTTCATCCGAGGAAAATATCAACAACGGGATTGGTGGGGCTGGTGAGCCTGTTCCAATCACCCCCGAAGGTAGTAAGATACCAGGCGGGACCGTGACAATTATCGACAATCCACCACGTCCTGAACCCTTGCCAGATGGAGGTTCAGGGGTTTGTCCTACCATTAGCGGGCGCCCTATTTGTGACAACCCCTTCTAATACAGATTAAGCCCTTACCCTTGCCAGGTAGGGGCTTGTCGCATAAGGACAGTGGGATGCTCAAAATCAAGAACAAGGGACGAGTAGTCTTAGTCGTTACCGTCTCTGCCTACGGACTCTTTCTCACTGGGTTTGGGTTTTACCTTCAGACCGGCACAGACAGTGACAAGGATTTCTACCGTGGCTTGTCCTATGTCTACATGGGTCTTGTTATGCTTGGCTTTGCACACTCGAGCTGGCAAAGCGGGACCATCAAAGACCTGAAAGAGCGTCTCTCCAAGTATGAGCCGGTGGACTGACAACGCATCGATTCGCCCTCATGAATCCCTACAAGTTTCTGCCTATTAATCCTCCCGCCATTTCTGACGAAGTCTCTGCAAGCAAGTCTGCTTGGAGAAACCTATGAGAGCTCTTGGCCTAGCCCTTCTGCTAACAGCTTGCGGAAGCGACCTATTCAAACCTGAGCCCTGCACGGTGAAGGATGACGAGGCTGGTGCAATTATCGAGTGCCCGGACGGAACCAAGCAGACCGTGTCCGACGGTGCTCAAGGCACGCAGGGTGAGGCGGGACCAAAAGGGGAAGTTGGTCCGCAAGGGTCCGTTGGAGTCGGTGAGAAGGGAACGGACGGCGTTGCGGGACCTCAAGGACCTACCGGGGCGGCTGGTGGGACGCTTTATGTTTGGGACGCCAACAATACGAAACTGGGTCGGTTTCTAGCATCGAGTGGAATGAATCGATATATCATCGAGCTTAGCGACGGTATAAGAGTCTATACAGATTCCTCCACACCAGTTCCCTCGATGACTTTCAGTCCCGTGTCAGGTAGCCTTTGTTACTATACCAGCGCCGATTGCTCCGGCACTTGTTATCTAGTCAGAGAAGCTGGCTTTAATGGAATCGCTAACGACTATGCGAGCCTTTCCGGTCAATCTGTTGGAGGTGTGGGAATCAATACTAAGTTTGTTAGAATCACAGGCTACAATACTTCTGTTACACAAAGCTACTCTAGCAACTTTTTATCTAGCTCCTGCCAACCAAATCCGAACGGCTGGACCTACACTGGCTACGCGCTCTATCAGGACTACACCCCAACCCCATCTAGTTTCCAAGGCCCCCTAGACGTTCGCCCCGAGTAACACTTCCTTTCCAGTAAGCCCACGCCCCAACCCTCAGCGACTGCTCACCAAGGCGGTTAGGGCACCGTGCGGCTGCACATCTCCCCGCATTAAGTTGTGAGGCGTGGCAGGCGATAGGGCCCGGGAAAGGAGGGCTGATGATGAACGTTGCGCAGAAACAAGCGACATTTGCGGCCATTGCTAGATGTAATCTCTTATGTGAAGAGCTGGGATGTTGGGGCGTACTTAACCGTTATAGCTTGAAGATAGGACGCGTTGCTAAAGAGGTATTTTTCTTTACCTACAAGCCCCACAAAGAAAGGGCAGAGTTCGTCGGCCATATTACTTGGGGCGATGATGGGCTTTTCTTCCGGGCGATTGTCAGTCTGGTAGGGGACCAGCCTGAAGTCGTTATCGTACCTCAAGCCCACTTCGAGCCGATTGCATCCGAGGACGAATACGTCAGAGCTGTCTCGGAATGCTTTATAGAGCTTTCTGTCAGGCTCGCGAATAAAGAACAGCGAAGAAAAATCCGCAAGCGTAGCGGAGGCAGGCGGGACTACACTCCCCCAGAGCTACAGGCACTAGCTTGGGGTAAGACCATAAAGACGAACCAAGCCAACATCCGAATGTACAGTGGTCAGGTCTTTGATGAGGTGTTTGCAGAGGCACTTATCAACCTGACAAATCAGGGCATCGTCTGCAAAGGGAGTAGTAAAAAGAAAACTACTTCAAAGACTGCTAAGGGCCTTAAGTAGCCCGTCTCTTAATTCGGGGTCTCTCACTACGCTTGCAGTGTATGGCCGAGGACGACCACATCCACAGCCTTCGGCACTAGTGAGCCCCAAAGACGCTTGAGCTAGGTACGGGCGCAATTTTAGAACCTCCCGGCCGCATATACAAAGGGCAGGGAGCGTCGCTCTTAAAGCTGGATGCCGTTTGCACCACTCTTCAACTGTCACGTCTGGATAAATCATATGTTTCTCTGTTTTGCGCCTTGTCGGTCCAAACCCCGACTGGCCTGAGTTTTGTATGGTAGGAACCTACCCCTCAACACCTAGCTTGGCAAGCATTATGGGCGAAAGGAAAGTCAGACAGTTATACCCGACCCGATGTGAGGTGCTTACGACCAGACCCATCCCAGATGCGTCCAACTTGCCGGCGACTAACCCCAAACATTGAGGCGGCATCCTGCATGGTGGCCTGCCCCCTGAGTGCCAGAAGCCTAGCTGCATCCGCGTCGGATAGCTTTGCTTGCCCGTGTCGTTCGCCAGAAGGTGCCGCAGAGGTCCTCAGACCATTCACCAAAGCATGCCTTAGGTTCTCCGCATGGGTCACGTATTCGAGGTTGTCTAGTCGGTTATCCTGCTTGTCGCCATTCTTGTGGTTTACGACAAGATTCGACGGCCCAACCCAGGCCAGCATAACAAGGCGATGGACGTATTGCGCCTTTCTGCGTCCAAGCAAGACGGTCTGGTATCCGTCCGAGTGGGGGCGAGGTTTCAGCACGCGCCAACGCCCTCCAAAGGTCGAAACAACCGTACCATTTTCATCGATGAGATAGCGAGCATGACCTGGAATCTGAACAAACATAGGTTTCCATTTCATTAGTTTGTGGTGAGGGGGTAGGTCCTAAGACCCACCCTGTTCTGTTGGTTTGAAAGTCCATTCGGGCGTGAAGGCGGCTTCGCACTCATAACGCGCCACCGCAAGCTTGGTCACTTCAGCCACAGGCGCTAGGTAGCCCTTGGTAGACCAGCCCAGCTTGTTGCCATTGGTGCCTCGCCGACAATAGCGAGTCTTAACCCTACCAAGTGCGACCTGAAGGCTTAACCATTGCTTGAGTTTTGTTGTGGGAACGATGATGAGTTGCGTGTGGTTTAGAAAGGCCAGGAAGTCGGCCTGTTGGAAGGAGAGGCTTACACCAGAGGGTTTGGAGGTCTGCCAATCGTTGAACGTCTGTAGCGTTTCAAGGAAGTAGTTCCCCGTCGTCGTGCTAGCTGCATCGGTTTTGATTTCAACTCTATTCCCTTTGTGAGTTGTAGCATCATACGCCACACCTATCGTTTGCTTGGTGTTTGGCGTCAAACCAAAGTAGTCGATTACAAACTGCTCAACTTGTTCTGGTGTGAGCCCCCCCACAAATGCGGGAGAGCCCATGCTTTGGCGGTGAGGCTGCCTCCACATTCCTTTTTCGACTCGAGGCGCTGGGCCTTTCCTACATCGATGACTTCTATTCTTTCGCGGAGGACTTGCCTGAGTGGATAAGCTTCAGAGCTGAATACCAGTGTGAGCGCGAAGCCTCTGTCGCTTCAACCTCTCGTATCGAATCCGGCTGTGACTGATCCCAAACTCTTTGGCCGCATCCCGCAGGCTTGCTCCCGCAGCAACCATTGCCAGTGCTTTGTCGAGATCTTCGCTCGGGATCATCTGTGGCCTTCCGCCAACTCGCCCTTTAGCCTTCGCTGCAGCCAGACCCGCCTTTGTTCTTTCGCGTAGCATCTCCCGCTCCATAGCCGCGACGGCTGCCAAGATCGAAAGTACCAGCTTCCCAACCGGCGTCCTAAAGTCCACGCCTTCCCGCTGAGAAATGAAGTTTACGCCTCGCCGATCCAAGTCTTCAAGTAGCGTAAGCACCTCTGCAGTCCGCCGCCCCAGCCGATCGAGGCTGAAAACGATCAGTTCGTCACCTTCCTGTAGCTGCTCGATCAGAGCCTTCAGCATCGGCCGGTTCTTGGCGCCCGAGGCTACCTCGGAGACGACTTTGGCTTCGGGGTATTTGGCACAAAGCGCTAGTGTCTGCGGATCGGTTGACTGCCCAGAGGTCGAAACGCGGCTGTAGATGTACTGGCTCATATCTGCCTCCCTGGGAACCTCATCGGCAAGGCGTGAGAAAACTTGACCCTTTTTGTTACAAGACACGGTCTGTAAGCAAAACGAAGATTTTTGATACGAGCGCGAAAAGCTTAGATGACCGCCAACCTGCCGAATTTGCTGGCCGGAAGTTGGTCAATGCGAATTGCACTCAGACGCGCTAAGCGAGCGAGAACAATCCCCTGTTTTCATTACCCTCCGCCCCAAGTCTCGGAATTTTCAGCAGGCATCCTCTAGGTATGACTAAAGGTTTGGTCGTTTCTTGCCGATATCCAAATGTGTCTTTTCTGCGGTGATAATAGGCCATTGTGACATTTCATTACCAATACGAGGACTAGCACTCAGCCCGACGGCCAAGTCCGCAGCAACTCTGGGGTTAGTGACAGTAGGTAGCTGGATACAGGAGTGCGGCATGGTTCGGCAAGCACGGCATAAGCCCAACGAGCTCCCCGATTTCGAGAGTCGATCGTCCGGGCTTTACGACGACTGGATCTTCGATCTCTACAGCCGACCGTCGATCTTTTCGCATTGGGCGATAGATCGCTTGAAGCCTGTGTACACTGCAAAGCAGTCAGAAACGCGCAAGTCCCAAGAACTGGCAGCGCATTTGCTCCTCACAAGCTTCAAAGATTGGGTCGAAAATGCTCCCGGACAAAGCCATGAAGTAGCCGGACTTCGGATTTCTTTGCGATCAGGTAGCTACTCAAAGCCTGACAAACTCGGCCCTGGTGTCTGGGTCACCTACCAGGCCCTCACGTGGGCACGCGAATGGCTTGAAAAAGAGCTCGGACTTATTGAGATGACTAAAAGAGGGTTCAATTTCGGTGATGGCGGCAAAACTAGTATATTCAAGCCGACCTTACGTTTTCGTAACCTGCACAGCGAGTTTCAAGCACAGTCGGGTGTTACATTCTTGAAGCCGGAACAGATCATCCAGCAGCCAATTAAACCCGGCGACCTGATAACTTTTAATTTGGCCCCAGTACCAGGCAAACGCGGTATGCGGCAATTCCTCAGCCATCTAAACAAGGTCAACTGTAGACACGAGTGGACCATTGAGGGAATATCCGCACCTCTCCTTTTCAAACATTTTGAGCGCTATGGAACGGTTGTAGAGGACGGACGCCTTATTGTTCATCCTAACGCCCTCACATATTCGCGAGTTTTTAGTAGTGCTGACCTGAAGGATAACGGCAGATTCTTTAGTCAACTTGAAAGCCTTCCCCGGGTCGGCCGCCAGTTGATAAGACTCGACGGACAAAAGCTGAGTGGACTTGATTACAATGCCGTCCATGCTCGTATCGCTTACTCGTTGTCGGGCACCTTCCAGCCAACAACTGACCCTTACCTAGTGTTTCCTGACGAAGTGAAGGCCACGCTATCGCGTCCCCTTTGCAAAGCGGCCTTGTTAGTCGTACTGAATCTGGAATCCCGATCACCAAGAACAATCTGCGGTGCCGTGCGCGCCAGTAAAGCCAAATCCGATACCAGTTACGCATCAAATTCTGAACTAGCCCACAAGCTAGGCCTAGAGCCGCCTAAAACGACGATCAATGTTCTGGGGAAGTGGACAAATGGGACAATCATGGACGTCGTGCAAGCGCTCGAAAAAAGGCACGTACCAATTGCAGAATTCTTTTACTCTGGCCGATCGCTTGAATTAATGCGAAAGGAATCAGATATCGCCGAAGCTGTTGGCAAACGGCTCATTGCTGCTGACAAACCGGTGCTCATGGTACACGACGCTTTTTACGTCCGAGAAAGCGATCTAGAAGCACTGAGGCAAGCCATGTTTGAGGCCTTCCAAGAGGTCATGGGCCAGGAGCTTCCAGAGAGCGCAGTAAAGCCTGCTTGAACAAAGTTTGTGCGGGTTTCCGGGGCGAAGTCCTTTCATGCTTTACTCTGGGCACAGCAAGAACTAGAAGGCGACAATCCCTCGCCGCCCGCCTGAACATAATTTACCGCTTGTATGAGCCGTTGCAATTAACAATGCGAATAGTGGGTTAAATTTTAAGCAGGCAGTTTAGGAGAAGTAAATAGGTGACGAGCCAGAAAACAGCTTTT